>TBL_comb47_HYPODRAFT_10000835_pt1 | contig 40470 bp, 21 predicted proteins | sample TroBogypolimnion_40_FD_10682 | JGI IMG/M metagenome (IMG submission 10682)
ACAAACGCGCCGTAATCGGCAGGCGCAGTGAGGTCGCTGTTGTTCACGAGCTGACGTTGGCGCGTGAGCTGCGCGAGCCGCAAATCATCCCAACGCGCGATAGGATCGTTGAAATGTGCCGCGAGCCAGGCGATGAAACTGTATTGCTCGTAGTCGTGCAATTCCCAGTCAATCCCGTCGGGATAGGCAAAATCGCCGGAGTCCATCACCATGCCGCGCATGTTGTTCGTCCAGACGGTTAGCACATTGTGCTCGGCATAAATTTGAAATTGCGTGGCGAGATTTGGGTTGGCCATTTTCGCCATCAGCAGCGAATCGCCGGACGACATGCCGGCGACCATTTCGTAAGTGGGATGATAAAAGCCGTGATTCTCCAGCGCCCAATCGTTGTAAAGATTGTAAGTGCTGATCCAGTTGGCAAGCGGATCGCCGGCGGAACTGCCGACGGTATAGGTGTTGACGAAATAATTGATCGCCGCATTCGACCAAGTAACGGATTGGTTACTGGTGTTCATCCAGGCGGCGGCGAGCGTCAGAATGTTTCCCTGCCACGCATTTTCCTCGGCTTTGGTGTCGGAAACATGGCCGGAGGCGGGCGCAATGCTTGCGCGGTGGTTGGCTTCACTGACGACAACCGTGCGCACGCCATTGACGGTGGCGGCGGGCAAGTTGCTTTGCAGCAAAATACACGCGAGGCCCATCGAGCTGCTCCATTCCGGCGTCTGCCAATCGGTGCTGACGCCGCTCCAGCCCCATTTGTTGCCGCTGACGGTGTTGTAGCCGCCGGTGACATGAGTGTTGTAATCGTAGTTCAGCGCCTGCCGCACGCGCGCCAGCCGCGTGGGATATTTTGGATCGTTTGGCAGCGCGAGACAGAGGACGGCGTAAGCCACAGCGACGCCGCTGTTGCCGCGAATGCCGCCATTGCCCGTGCTGCCGCCATCACCCCAATAGCCGGCATCGGGAACCGTCCCGCTCGTGGTCCAGATAGATTCGGCGTAAGTTTCAAAATTCGTCAAACACTGGAGATAGATCTGCTGCGAGTTGGTCTGGGCGATCGCCGGCAAAGAAATTGCAACAAAAAAACAAAGCGCCACGCACCCGCGCGCTATTTTTTTTGCGAAACAAGAAGCCGACTTAAATTTGTTTTTCAAATGCATGCGCCAGTTTGCGAAAATGATCTGGTTCTTGCCGCCCACCCAACTCCTTATTTTTACCAGCCGCACGGAGCTTCCTCAATAAATCAGGAAAGTTGGTCTAAAATTTATAGTAACAACTTCTTCGATTTGGCACCACTCCGATGTTATCCACGCAGCTCGCCATCTGAGTCGAGATGGATTTTCTGGCGAAAACCCGTTGTCTGGTAGGAACAAAAGTTAGTATCCCCTCATCATTTCAAAGAAGTTCGGAACGAAATATTTTAATGCAGCACGGCGGCGGGATCGCCGCTCACAGCCGTTTCATCCAACAACAATGCGCTGGAAATGGTTTTGATGGCCGGTCCGCCGGCAAATTTCCACACGACACGTTTGTCCCGTGTTACCTCGAACAAATCCGCCGTCTGCCCAAATTGATGGCGATGGCCCAGCCAGTTCGCCACCAGCGTGTTGCCGTTCGGCAGCCGCTCCAGCCCGGCCGGAAAGCGCAGGCTCACACCCGGCAACTCGTCACCCTGCACCTGCCAGACAATTTTGTCAGCGGGGTCAATTTCGAAAACCCGCGCGCCGCCCGGGCCGTCGGCACACGAAATGAGCGTGTTGCCGTTGGGCAAACGCACCGCGCTGTGCGGCCCGCCGGCGGCCGGAATTTCGCGAATCACTTTGCCCGCCGCATCATATTCGCGCACGACATTCAGCCCGTAATGCGCAACGAGATAATGACCATTATCCAGCCGGCGCGCGTTGCGCATGAAGGCGTGCCCGCCATTCGTGCCAGCGGGCAGCAGCCGCAATTCGTGAACGATTTTTCCGGCGGGATCCACTTCCAACAGGCGGCCGGCGGTACATTCGCCGATGAAGGTGATACCATTCGTCAACCGCTGGCAGGCAAAAACCTCGCTGGTTGATTCGTAAGCAAACACGGTTTTTTTTGCCCGCGTCACTTCCTTGACGCCGTGGCCGGTGTTGAAAAGAAAATTCCCGCCGGGCAAAACCCAAAGGTCATTGGCATTGGTTGCGCCGTCATACTGCCAGACAATTTGCCCGGCCACCGAAACAACGAACACTTTGCCCTGTGTGTAATCTGTCGCGACGAACGCGTGCGTCTCCGTCGCCGCGCCGACCGCGCACAGCGGCAGCAGCGCGAGGAACAGACCCAGTTGTTTCCGCCGGCGGCGCGTCATGGGTGCCGAGATTTTTCCAACTGCGATTTTTCGACGATGGTGGTGGCCCATAGAAAACCCGCGACGGCCTCCTTGGCGTTGAGCGATTGCTTGAATTTGATGTAGCGGTCGTAACTGGATTGGACGCCCAGCCCGTCGCAAGCGCTGGCGATGTCCACCAGTCCGCGCTCGTTGATCCGCGCCTTTTCGGTGATGCCGCGATAGCCGTTGGCCACCACCGGCGCAAACGTGGTTTTGTCCAACAAACCCAACTCGATTCCCCTGGCGAGCGCATAAGTGAACATCGCGCTGCCGGAAGTATCCGTCCAGTTATCGGGCCGGTCGCCGCGATCCACCACCTGAAACCAGCGACCGCTGCGCGCATCCTGCGTGCGCTGCAAACCAGTGGCCAGCCGGCGAAAAATATCCGCCACGGCGGCGCGGCCTGGATGTTCCGGCGGTAATTCCGCCAGCGTCTCGACCACCACCAGCGCGTACCAGCCGAGGCCTTCGCTCCACACCTCGGGCGACAAACCGGTCTGCTTATTGGCCCAGCCCGGCACGCTGCCGCCGTGGCCCGGCTCAAAATACGCATGCAAATAAAGGCCGGAATGGCCCCGCTCGGCGTGCTGCGCAAACAGCGTGATTTGCTTCGTCACCTCGTCCCAGCAGGCGGCGCGATCACCGATGGATTTGCCGTAACGCAGCAAAAACATTTCGCCCATGAACACGCCATCAATCCACATCTGACCGTTCATGCGTTGGTTGTGCCAAAAACCGCCGTCGGTATTGCGCGGATAATCGGCCAGCGCGCAGTGAATTTTTTCAGCGGCGAGCCGGTAGCGTTCGTCGCGGGTGACTTCATACAAATAGACCAGCGTGTTCCCGGTCAGCATGTTGTCGAGATTGTTGAAGCTGGGCCGATTGGTCTGGCCGCGCGCATTGACGACGTAGCGAAAATTGCCCGCCGCATCCACGCATTGGTCAATGTAGCGGCGGAGATAATTAAAATATTTCGGGTCGCCGGTCGCGCGGTACAAACTTTCAAAACCGTACAGCTCGTAACCGTTCACATACGTCCAGCCGTTGAAATAAGCCTTGGTAAAATCCGGCCAGCGCGCCATGACCGTCTCGGCGGCGGCGACCGACCAGAATTGCGGCGCGCGGCCCGGCAGGTAGGCCAGCCGCGCCTGCGGGTCGGCCGAAGCGGTGGTCCAATACGGATTCGCGGGGGGCGCTGGATTGGTGGCGGTGAGATTTTCGGCGGCGGCGTTGCCGGCCAGCCGCAAGAAAAGCGGCAGTAAAATCAGGGCGAAAATGAATTTTGGAAAAAACGAAGCAGCGGCGGCGCGGCGGGGAGCAGCGGTTTTCATGGCGGCAATTTTTTTGGCGGCGGATCGCAAACCGCGATGAAAGCAAAGTGACGGACGGTTATTCATGCTGAATTACCGCGAAAAATAACACACGCCGTTGACCCGCGAAATACCTCTCGCGGGGGATACGACATTTTTTTCCAATTCGACTGCTGCCGGCCACTGAAAAATAAAAAGGCGGATGTGCCACGCTGCTGGCACATCCGCCGGAATTGGCGCAAAACTTACGGCTGCGTGAGGCGGTAGAAGCGGATGGGATAATTACCCGCGTCGGTGTCCGTGAAGGTGACCGGGGCGCCGCCAAAAGTGCCGGTGCCAATGACCGTCCAGTTGACTAGATTGGTGCTGGCCCAGATGGAATAATTCAGTCCGCTGCCACCGCTCAATTGGAATTGGAACGCGCCCCCCGCCACGCGCAGTCCGGCCGATAGCACCGGCGCCGGCACCAAATTCAACACGCCGGTTGCACTGATGGCCACGATGGATTGGCTGACAGTGTAGCTCGCAAAATCCGGCGTGGTCACGGTCACCACCGGTACCGGCGATATATTGAAAGGTCCGCCGTTGGTGGTGCCGATGACGTAGTAGGTCGGCGAGGCGACGGGATTTACGTTGAGCGAGTAATAGCTGCGGCCGGTGCCGTCGTTCAGCGGTTGTTCATTCAAAGCCCCTTCCGCCGACCAGGCCGCGATGGACTGGCTGGGATTCGCAGACGACCACGCAAACAGGTGCAGGCCAGCGGCGTTGGTGGTGATCAGATTTTCGCCGCCGAAGAAACCGGCGCCGGCATCAAAGCCGGGATACAAGGCAATCACACTGAGGTACAAATTTCCACCGGTGATTTGCGGGGTGCCGGTGAGACCGGCCAGCAGCCCATTGCCATTCACCGTTACGAGATTGGGCAAGGTGCCGGCAACGGAGCCGCCGTTATTGGCGTTCACGAGCAAATAGCTGCCTTGCGGCAACGAACTGCCAAGCAATGTCAGCCCGATACCGCCGCCGCTGAACGTCAGCGCGCCGCCTTGCACCGTGAGTTCTGGCAGGTTGTTGGACGCCACTAACACCAGCGTGGAAGCATTCAGCGCAACATTGCCGATGACCGTTGCGTTGAGTCCCGAGACCGCGAACGTGCCGCCGCCCAAGGAAATATTTCCGGTGAGGCTGCTGCCGATGAGGTTCAGATTGGTGGCGGTCTCGGCGGAATTGAGAATCAAACCTTGATTATTATTAACCGTCAAACCGGCCACCGTGGTCGGCAAGAAAGCGTCCCCGGACTGAGCGGTGGTGCCATCATACGTGTAATTGCCCGCCGTGCTTAAATTGAGATTGGCTTTGGGCAGGGCTAGATTGCCGGCGAAACCATTGGCACTGGCAGTCATTAACCCCGCGCCACGGGCCACGGTAAACATCCCCACGCCATTCACCACATTGGTTCCCAAATCCAACGTGGCGGAGTTCGTAACTACCCAGTCAATCGTGCTGGTGGAAGCGATTTGACCGGCGCCGCTCACCGATAACTGCTGGGTGCCGGCTTTCACAAAGGCAATCACCGGCCAGGCGTTGGTGCTGGTGCCGGTCAGCGTGCCACCGGTGACATTCAAGTTGCCGGCGAGATTCCAAGTGACCGCTTCGGAGCCAGCGAGATTGGCTTCCAGATTCAGGGCGCCGGCACTGACATTGACGTTGCCGGCCACATTGACCGTTTCCGTGCCGCCGCCGCTGGTGGCGCCATAAAGCGTGCCACCGTTGATATTGACATCGCCGCCGATATTCAAATTGACGGTTGCGCCCAAGCACAAGGCCAACACGCCGCTGCCGGTGGAGAGGACGTTGAAGTTCCCCTTAAAAGTGGTCGGCGGGCTGCTGCCGAAACTCAGCGTGCTGGTTTGACTCGGACTATTCCAAGTAAAATTCCCAAAGCTTTGTCTCAACCCCGTGGTTGCACTCACAGAGGTGGTCGCCAGCCATCCGGTCACCGCACAAGTCGAATTGGTTTCCCACGTGGCAGTAACGATCGCACCGCCGTCCTGATTGTGATAATAAGTGGCCCCATTGCGGATTACCACGGCCGCTGGATTCACAACGGTAATTGTCCCGGCGTTGCTCAACGCCCCATAAACATCCAAGTCCGGAGCCGCACCGGAAACCACCGTCAGCGTGACCCCCGCTGATACCGTCAAAGTTCCACCCGCGTCCACGATGGTGCGATTCACCGCCACGCTGCTCGCCACCGTGACGGTAATCCCATTCGTGATTTCTACCAGCGCGGTGAGCGAGGAACTGGGCGTAAGGGTCGCCGGATTCCAAGTGCTGCCACCGTCGGTGGAAGTTTGCCAAGTGGCAATGTCTCCCCAGTTGCCACTTTGCACCGACCGATAACGCGGAATCGCATCAATCGTCAACGTGGAAGCACCGGAAGCTACCGCGCCGTTGGCAACATCTGCCGCCGTGTCCGTAACCACCCCGAGCGCATTATTGACGACCAAGAACGTCTGCGCGCCGCCGACTAACGCGGCATTCGCCGGCAAAGTGGCCGCCCCATCCGTCGAGGTGATTTGCACCGGGTCGGTGTTGTTGGCCGCCAAATTATAATACGCATCCAAAGCATTCACCGTGAGCGCATAACCACCCGTCTGAATTTGGTGACTGGGCGTGCCGGTTTTTCCGGGCGCGGAGCCATAAGTCGCCGTCTCTCCCGGAGCCAACACCAGCAGCCGGGTGGCATGGTTGGCCACCACCGCGTAACCCGGACTGACGCTCGCAGTGATCGCGCCGTTGGAAATATCCGTGGCCGTCAATGTACGCCCGGCACCAGCGAGGATATTCGTAACCCACACCGACGCCGCCCCCGCCGTCAAATTGGCATTGGGCGGAAGAATCACGTTCGCATCATTCGCGCCGGTGATTTGAATCGTGTCGCTGGCCGCCGCGACATTCCAATTGGTATCTACCGCTCTGACCGTCACCGCGAAACCGACGCCCGCAGTTTGGGCGGTCGGCGAACCCGTCTGGCCGGGAGCCGCGCCGGGCGTGGCGGTTTCGCCGGGCAATAGCAATTGCAACTGCGCCACGGCGCCGGCGGTGGTTGCGATGCTGGTACTGGTACCTGTCTTGTCGCCCACCGACGCGGACAGCGTGAAAGTTTCGGCTTTCAAATCCCGGACGTTCGCCGTCAGGCTGCCGTTGACTAATGTTTTCGTATTGTCGCCAAAAGTTCCATCACCATTGGCGTCGAATTGCACCAAGCCCGAACTGCTCAATGTTACAATGATGCCGTTGAGGCTGGCGTCCACGATGGCCAGATTGTTGGAATCATAAGCCTGCACCGTGGCGGTGAAAATGCCGCCCGCCGTGATCGTGCCGACCGACGGCGTGACCACAAAATGATCCAGCGCGCCCGGCGGCGGATTGATGGTTTCCGTCTGGGTGGCGGCGGTGAGCAGGCCACTGGTGCCGCTGATGGTGGGATTGCCAGCCACGCTGTCGCGATACAAAAACGTCGCGGAACTGCTGCCGGCGGCAATGGTCAGATTGGAAATAACTGTGGTGCCGTCCGCGCTGGAAACGAACAAGCCACCGAGCGAACTGGAATTTAAATTCACCGTCAAGCTGGCCGCGGCGGTGAAAGTTTGGTTGCTCTGATCCAGCAACGTGACGGTGATCGGCGAGGAATTCGTAAAGATCGTGAGCGTCTGCGGCGCGGGCGAAAACGCGAGGTGCGCGGCGCCGAGGCCGGAAGCCCCGACGGGCGGCGTGACGTTGTACCAGTTGGCATCCACGCGCATCACGTCATAGTTCCAAGTGCCGTCGCTGGGAATGGGATAGGTTGAGCCGGCTTCATAAAATAAGATCGTCCCGATATTAGCCGGCTCGGCATTGGTGCCAGTGGTGGCCACCGCATCCGGCGCCGGTTCGGGATTGCCGGGCGTGGGGTCAAGATAGAGGGCGTCGTCGCCGCCGAAGGTGTATTTCAGCACCACCAGATGGGTTGTAAATTCAGCGAGATTTGCCGCCGCCCAACTAATGGAACCACCGAGCCGCCGGATGCCCAAATTATAATGGGTGCTATCCGAACCGACGCGACCATACAGGGTGACCGGGTCGTTACCATAAGGCCCGTTGTTGACATTGGAAGCAAGCATGGTGGCCATCGGGGCACCCGCCGTGCTGGGAGTAACACTGTTGCTGATCAAGAATGAGAAGTACGCCGATCCCGAAGTGATGGCGTTGCCGATGTTCCGGAGCAACTCGCGATCTGTGGCTCCGCGATTCACCCAGAGATGGGCGGGAACATTGGTGGTCAAATTGGGGAGCGGTTTCAGTTGGGGACTGCTCGTGCTGGCAATATCGCCTCCGATAAGCAATAGGTTGCCGGTGGCGGATGCATTGGCCGCAATATCACTGGTACACGCCCAATTCAGGCCGCCGGGGATCTGACTTGTGATCGGCATGGACCCGATTAGCGCGTAGTCAAAACCGTCTTCCATCGCGGCTGGATTAGCAATGCTGGAACCCACCTGAATACCTTGAGACAAAGCGCTGGAGGTGCTGCCGCTGTTGTTCGCATCGCCGTTGTAAACCGCCGTGATGGCATAAGTGCCAGCGCCGCCGGAAGTGGTCAGCGCGGCCGTGTTGCCAGCAACCGGCGCGGTGCCGATGACGGCGGTGCCGTTTTTGAAAGTCACCATACCGGTCTTCAATCCAGCACCGCTCACCGTGGCCGTGAACGTGATTGGCGATCCTTCATTTGCGGGATTCGCGGAACTCGCGATGGCGGTGGTGGTGCTATTGATGGTCACACTCACCGTCGAACTGCCGGTCGCCACCGCGTTGCCTTGCGTGACGTTGGTGGCGGTCAAGGTAACGCTGCCCACCGTGTTGTTCGTCAGCGAAAATATTTTGGTGCCGCTCACAAGCGCCGTCGCCGCCGGCAACGTATCGCCGCCCGCGCTGGAGGTTACGGCCACGGAGTCGGCGGCGCTGGTAACCAAATTATAAAAAGCGTCCACCGCATCCACGGTCACGGAATAACCCACCGTGGCGCTGTGCGCGCTCGGCGAACCGGTTTTGCCCGGCGCCACCCCAAACGTGGCCGTTTCGCCCGGCGCCAGAAGCAACAATTTCGCGACCGCTCCCGGAACCACACTGTAAGCCGGGCTGGTACTGGCGGTGATGCCGCCGTTGGTTACATCCGTCGCGATTAACGTGCGACCACTGCCGGCCAACGCGTTGGTGACCGACAAAGCGACACTGCCGCCGCTCAAAGCCGTGTTCGCGGGCAAAATAGCGTTGGCATCATTGCCGGCGGTGAGGCTGACCACATCGCTGGATGCGGCCACGTTCCAATTCGTGTCCACGGCATTCACGGTGACACTAAAACCGGTTCCGGCCGTGCGCGCCGTCGGCGTGCCAGTTTTACCGGGGGCTACGCCGGGCGTGGCGGTTTCTCCCGGCAGCAACAATTGCAACTGCGCGACCGCGCCAGCTGCAATGCTCACGCTCGCGCTGGTGCCGGTGTTGGTCCCGAGACTCGCGGTCAGGGTGATGCTTTCGGCCTTCAAATCGGTGACGTTGATGGTGAACGTGCCGTTTGTCAGCAGCTTGCTGGCATCGCCAAACACCCCGTCACCGTTGGCGTCAAATTGCGCGGCGCCGGAACTGGTCAGCAACACCGCCAAGCCATCGGCGCTTGCGTCGGTAATCGGTCCGGTGGGGGAATAGGCCCGCACGGTGGCCGAGAACAATTGTCCCGCCGTGGCCGAAGCCACCGATGGAGTCACTACAAAATGGTCAATCGTCACGATTGCCGTCACAAACGTCACGGACGCGGTCTGACTCACCACAAGGGAATCCGTGGTGTCGGTCGCGGTGAAAACGCCGACGCCGCCGCTGGCGGATTTGACGGTGAAGGTAGCCACGCCTGCCGCCGAGGAAACGGCCGACGCCGGCGCAATGGTATCTGTCGCGCCACGGTTGGAGGCCAGGGAGACGGTCTTGCCGGAGATGGCGTTGCCGTTGGTGTCGTTTAGTGTGACGGTGATGGTGGCGGTGGTGGTGCTGTCGGCCGGGATCGAAAGTGGATTGGCCGCAACGGTGGAATTGGCCGCTGCCGGTGAAGAGGCGGTGTAAGTCAACACCACGCGCCCGGCGCCGCCGTTACCGCCGGTTTTTTTCAAGGTGGCATTCGCCGCCCCGCCCGCGCCGCCGCCGGGAGCAAAGCCGTTGGTGCCCGCTTGCGAAGTGCCGCCCCCCAGCAATCCCGGTCCACCGGCGCCGCCGCCCGCGTTGCCGGAAGGTCCGGCCCCCGCGCCACCCGCGCCCGCGTAGGAATTGGCTGAGCCGCCGCCCGTGGACGTTCCCCCGCTGGTGCCGGGATAGTCCGCAAAATTGGGTTGCGTGCTGTACAAGGGAATATTTCCGTTCGTCGTCGCGATGCCGCCCGCAATGCCAACAATGCGTGCCGAAGAGGTGCCACCATTGGTGGTGCCCAAACCACCCGCGCCGCCGACCGCGCAAACCAACGCGCCATTGGTGCTGCCCGGCGAAGTGTTACCGAAATAGGAAGAGCCGCCAGGATTGCCGGGAATGTTGTTGCTGCCGGTTATTAACGAGTTAGTTAATCCGCCGGCACCGACGGTAAAATTATACACACTGCCCGGCGTTACATTGACGGTGTAACGTACATACGAACCGCCCGCCCCGCCGCCGGTGCATTCGTAGCCAATAGAGCCGGAGGCAAAACCGGCATTGCCGCTGGCGCCGCCGCCGCCGGTGGCTTCGACTTGCACGGAATACACATTGGCGGGACACGTCCACGTGGAGTTGCCCGGAGTGCTGTTGGTGACGGCGACCTGCGCGGGCGCGGCCACGGTGAACGCGAGCAGGGCCGCGCAAAGCAAGCCCGTCAGCCCGGTCCCACGGACCGGCGGAGTAAAGGTGGTGCGATTGGAGGGTGTGTTCATGAGCATGGCGTTAGGGATTTTCTGGTTGGATTCTGACGGCAATAATGCGAGCCGTTGACGGCGTTTTTGCTGATTGGTTCCTTGTTGGTTGCGAATGCCACGGACCCGGCTTTGGCGTTGCGGTGGCACATGAAACAATATTCATTCGGACAACTCCTTCAAACTAGGAGTTATTCGAATCCGCCGAAATAGTCATTTTGTGCTAGTCCACCACTCACGGCTTGTGTTTGCGTTTTGAACCCTGCCATGATGGCCCGCATGAAACACGTGCTGTTCATCGGCTCCCTGCTCGCCTTAATTTTTTCCCCCACCACCACGGCCAGCGCGGCGGTGCCGGAAATTCAACCCTGGCTGACCCAGACCTTTCCCCGCCTGCAAGCGCTTTACCAAAATTTGCACGCGCATCCGGAATTGTCTTTCCACGAGGAAAAAACTTCCGCGCAAATTGCCGCCGCCTGGCGCGCGGCGGGGTACGAAGTCACTCCGAACGTCGGCGGTTTCGGTGTGGTGGCGGTGTTGCGAAACGGCGCCGGCCCCACCGTGCTGCTGCGCACGGAGACGGATGCGCTGCCGGTGACGGAACAAACCGGCCTGCCGTTCGCCAGCACGGTGACGACGAAGGACGAAGCCGGCAATAGCGTCGGCGTGATGCACGCTTGCGGTCACGACATCCACATGACGGCGCTGGTCGGCACCGCGGAGTTGCTCGCGCAGTTCACGAACCGCTGGCACGGCACGCTGGTGCTCATTGCGCAGCCGGCGGAGGAACGCGGCGGCGGCTCGAAGGCGATGTTGGCGGACGGTTTGTTCACGCGGTTTCCCAAACCGGAGGTTTGCCTCGCCTTTCACGATTCTGCCGACGCGCCGGCGGGCCAGATTACTTACACTTCCGGCTATTCCTCGGCCAACGCGGATTCCGTGGATATCACCGTGCGCGGCATTGGCGGGCACGGGGCGCATCCGCAAAAAACCAAGGACCCGGTGTTGCTCGCGGCGCAAATCGTCGTCGCGCTGCAAACGATTGTCAGTCGGGAAACCCGGCCCGGCGAGGCGGTGGTCGTGACCGTGGGGACGATTCACGGCGGCACGAAAAATAATATTATTCCCGACGAGGTGAAGTTGCAGTTGACTGTCCGCACCTTCGGCGATGAATCGCGCACCCAGACGCTCAACGCGATCAAACGCATTGTGAATGGCTGCGCGGTGACGGCCGGGGTGCCGGCGGATTTAATGCCCGTCATCAAATTCGGCGCGGACTACACGCCGTCGTTGTACAACGATCCCGCCCTCACGGAGCGCCTGGTCAGTTTGTTCGGCGCGGAGTTTGGGGCGACCAATGTGGTGGCCAAAGAGGCGGGCACGGGCGCGGAAGATTTCAGCCGCTACGGGCGCACGGCGGATAAAATTCCCATCTGCATGTTCAATGTCGGCGCGGTGAATCCGGCGGTGTACGCGGCGGCAAAAAAAGACGGCACCGCGCTGCCTTCGCTGCACTCGTCGAAATGGGCGCCGGACGCGGAGCCGGCGATTAAGACCGGTATCACGGCGCTGACGCTGGCGGCGCTGGATTTGCTGGCGCATTGAAAACGCATAGCACAAAGATGTTATTGGCAGCGAGCCGGCCAGCCGGTAGAGTGCCGCCAAGGTTGCATCCGGCGTTCCCATTTTTCGCCAGAACAAATGTTGGGTTGCCGGCGGCATAAAGATTTGAAATCCTAACCACCATCACCGATCATACCAGCCAGTCCGTTGAACCTATCCACCCAACCTATTGCCGGCAATACCCGACGGACGAAGCGGGGCGAGGCGTTTCGCGCGCTGTTTTCCGCATCGCCGAGGACGATGGTCGGTGGAGGGATCCGCCAGCGGTGCCGGCGGTGGCTCTTGGGCGGAAAAACTCAATTTTTTGCCCTTTTTGGCAGTTTTGAAGGGTTTGGCGGCCCGCAGATGGCTATTTTTGACCAGCCGAAAGCGCTACTGGGGGGTTGGGAAGCCCTACTGGGGGTGCCAGATAGCCTTACTTTGGTGTCCGGAAACGCCACTGGGAGGCCGGGAAACGCGACTGGGGTGGCGCATAGCCTCACTGGGGGTGGCAGGAAGGCCTACTTTGGTGCCCGCAAACCTTACTTTGGAGCCGGGAACGCCTACTGCGAGGGTGGGAAACTGGACTCGGGTGGCGGGCAGCGCGGCTGGGGTGGCCGAAAACCTTACTTTGGTGGCGAGCACCCCTTAAAACGTTCCCCGTGCCCGCGCTGCGAAACCAATTTCTTTTTTGTCCGTCACTTCTGCCCTGCCTATGAACTGCCCCAACTCGGAATTGCCCACCCCCTTGCGCCCGACGGTCCCGACGTCAGCTTTCCGGTCGCGCCGCCGGTCGCGGACGCTGGCGCTGACGGTGGCCATTGTGTTGCCGCTGTTGAAAATCAGCCGCGCGCTCAGCGAAGAGGATGATGTGGGCTACCGCAAGGCGTATTATCGGGAGGATGACAACCGCATTCGCGTGAGCACGGACACGTGGCAATTCAATGCCGGCATCAAAGACAACATTCGGGTGAGCGGCGAGGTGGTGGTGGATGGAATTTCCGGCGCCACGCCCACCGGCGCGCCGCCGCAGTCAAAATGGTCGTTTCCCACGTTCGACCAGTTGTACAACAACGCCTACACCCAGAAATTTCAACAGGAGATTAATGACCCGGCCAATCAAACGCTCTACACCGGCGGCGTCTTTGGCACGCCCGGCGATCCGACGGCCTATCAGGCTTACACCAACTATGTGGCCGGGCTGAATCCCGCGCAGTTGGCGAGTCAGGCGACGAATGCGGCCGTTTCCATTTATTCCGGCCTCACAAATAATCCGAATTTTTATCGCCGGAAAGTGCCGCTGACGGAAATGCACGATCACCGGAATGCGTTTTCGATTGAGTTGCCGATGACGTTTGGCCGGCAGGGTATCACTCCGTCTTTTGCGTACAGTTGCGAAAGCGATTACATCTCCTTCGGCGGCGCCTTGAGCTATTCGCTTGCTTGCAACGACAAAAACACCACCTGGAGCGCCGGCTGGGGCCACAACAGCGACAGCGTGCGGGACGACGTAGGCATCTGGGAAAACAAGATGACGGATAATGTGTTCTTGGGATTGGTCCAACTCTTCGGCCCGAAAGCCTATTGGACCGTCAACGCGACGTTCAGCTGCGAACATGGTTATCTGGCTGATCCGTACCGGTCCGTGATGTTTGCGAATGTGGAGCAATTAAACCCCGACGATCCCGGGCTGTCGGCGGAAGTCCGGCCCCGGCACCGCAACAGCGAAATTTTCTACACGTCGTGGACGCAGTTCCTCACGCCGCTCAACGGCAGCTACGAACTGAGCTACCGCTTCTTCCATGACTCCTACGGTGTTTTTGCCCACACGGCGGAACTGGACTGGCACCAGAAAATCGGCAAACACCTCGTCATCTCGCCCACCGTGCGTTATTACGTCCAGACGGCGGCAGATTTTTACGCCACGATTTTCCCCGACTCCACGCAGGCACCGAGTTATTATTCCTCCGACTACCGGCTTTCCGAGATGGAATCCATGGCCACCGGCGTGAGCATCACCTGGCGCGTGCACAAACATTTCTCACTCGACGCCACTTACCTGCGCTACGTGATGCAAGGCTTGGACGGCGTCACCTCGCAAAGTGCTTATCCGGCGGCGAACCTCATCAGCTTCGGCGCACGCGTCTGGTTTTGAACCTATGAAGTAACATGTCTGCCGCCGCGATCCAACCTTTGCCCAGCGCCCCGCCCCGGCTCACCGCCGGCGAGGTGCTGGCCCGCGTGACTCAATCGGCACGCAGCTCGGTCAGCGGCACGTTGCACCAGCTGGAATTCCGCGCGATGAGCACGGTCTGCCGCGTCAATTGCCACGGCATCAGCGCCGCCACGGCGCAGGCGTTTCAGCGCGAAGTCGTCACCTGGGTCGCGCAGTTCGAGGCGCGGTACTCGCGCTTTATTGCCGACAGCCTCATTGGCCGGATCAACGCCGCCGCCGGCGAACATTGGGTGGAAACAGATGCCGAGGCCGACCGGCTCTTCCAGCTCTGTCAGGAATTATTTTTCTTCACGCGCGGCTCATTTGATCCCACCGCGCTGCCGCTCATTCAATTGTGGAATTGGAAACGCCAGCCGCCGGTAATTCCGGATGCCGCCGCGATTCAAGCCGCCCGCGCTTTGGTTGGCTGGAATAAAATCCAGCGCCGGCCCGGCGGTATTTTTCTGCCGCAACGCGGCATGGCGCTCGACCTCGGCGGCATCGGCAAGGAATACGCCGTGGACTGCGTGATGAATCTCGCCCGCCAGCGCGGCCTCGCCAATGTCTTGGTGGACTTCGGTCAGGACGTGCGCGTGCTCGGCCATGCGCCGGACAAAAAATATTGGTACATCGGCCTCGACGACGCAACTCGCCCCGGCCAATGCTGGGCCGGCGTCGCCGTCACCGACCACGCGGTCGCCACGTCCGGCGATTATCTGCGCCATTTCCTTTATCAGGGCCGCCGCTACGGCCACATTCTCGACCCGCGCACCGGTTATCCGGCCATCAACGACTGCCGCGCCGTGTCCATCATCGCGCCGAGCTGCACCATTGCCGGCCTGTTGTCCACGAGCGTCTGCATCCTCGGCGCCAAGGAAGGGTTGCAACTTGTCGAACTCCATCCCGGCGCGGCCGGCGCAGTCACCACCGATTCCACCAAACTCTACTCCCGAAAATTCCATGAATACCTCCCTGCTTAAAAAACTCACTCTTGCCGCGCTGGTTGCGGGCACATTTATTTCCGCGCAGGCCGCGTGGAAAACCGGTGACGCGTTGCCGGACCTTGCCGGGTTCAAACTGGAAGGCCCATTGCCCGCCGCGCTCCAGGGCAAAGTCGTCGTGCTGGATTTTTGGGCCTCGTGGTGCGGGCCGTGCAAGGAATCGTTCCCGGCGATGAACGAGCTGCAAAAAAAATACGGCCCGCAGGGCCTCGTCATCCTCGGCATCAACGAAGACGAAGACGCGGCGGACATGCAGGATTTTCTGAAGCAAAACGCCGCCGCGTTCGCGGTGGTGCGCGATGCCAAACAAAAGCTGGTGGCGACGGCGGGCATTCAAACCATGCCCAGCTCCTTCGTGTTTGACGCCGCCGGCACCGTGCGTTTCACGCACACTGGTTTTCACGGCGCTGAAACCCGCAAGCAGTACGAAACGGAAATTGAATCCCTTCTGAAAAAATAATTTTATGCGTCCCTTGTTCCTCCGTTTATTTTTGCTGGCCGTCCTCGCCGCCGTCCTCGGCACGCAGACCGGTTGCGACACCGTGAAACCCTGGCAGCGCAAGACGCTCGCCGATTACACCATGCGCGGCGACCGCGACCCGCTGACCGACGGCATGTTGGACCACATTTTCTTCTCGCGCGAAATGGCCTCCGGCGGCAAAGGCGTGGGCGGCGGCGGCTGCGGTTGCAATTGAAAAAGTTGACCATGAATTTTCGCCCCCTCTTTTTTGCCGCCCTGTTGGGAATCACGGCCGGTTTGCCGGCGGCAACCCGGGCGGATTCCCTGCCGATGCGCAGTCCGTTTGGCGTCACCGTGGCCACCAACGTGAATGAGGGCACGGCGGCGCTGAAAGTGGATTTCACCGTCCCCACCGACTGCGTGCTGTATGCCGAGCGGTTGCACTTTTTGGCGGTGGACGGCACCGAACTGACGCCGCGCCATATTCCGACGCCGGTGGTGATGGTGGACAAAGTCACCGGCCACGAGAAAAAACTGTACGACCGCAATTTCAGCGCCGTGCTGGAACCGCTGGCGGGACCGTTGGTGGTGAAATTTCAGGGCTGCACCAATGCCGCCTGTTTTTTTCCGGAGAAACGCACGTTCGTCAGCAACGGAGCCGGCGGCTACACCGAAGCCGCCGCGCCGGCCAGCGAACCGGTCGCCGTCACGCCCGATCCGACCGCGCCGTCCGCCGACTGGCAGACGCCGGCGAAAAACTTTCAAGAAGTCACGCGACAGACCGGTTATGTGAAAGCCGGCGACTTTGTGCAATTTTTGAATCAAGCCGCGTCCGGCCACATCCAGGCCGCGAACGATCCGCTCGCGAAATACAAGCGCTTTGGTTTGTTGGCGACCGTCGTGCTCATCATCCTTGGCGGGCTGGGGTTGAACCTCACGCCGTGCGTGCTGCCGCTGATTCCCATCAATCTCGCCATCATCGGCGCCGGCAAAGCCGCGCACTCGCGGCGCGAAGGTTTTCTGAACGGCGCGGCTTACGGACTAGGCATGGCGCTGGCGTACGGCCTGCTCGGGCTGGCGGTGGTGCTGACGGGCGCAAAGTTCGGCACGCTCAATTCCTCGGTGTGGTTCAACGTCGCCATCGCGGTGATTTTCGGCGTGCTTTCGCTGGCGATGTTTGACGTGTTTCAAATTGATTTCACGCGCTTCGACCGGCTGCTGGGCCAGCGCGAATCCCGCGCGGCGCACCAGACGCGCAGCAAATGGCTGGTGGCCTTCACGCTCGGCGCGGTGGCCGCGCTGCTGGCCGGCGCGTGTGTGGCGCCGGTGGTGATTTCCGTGCTGTTGATGGCGACGGATCTGCACGCGAAAGGCGTGGCGCTGGGGCTGGCGCTGCCGTTCCTGTTGGGCTTGGGCATGGCATTGCCGTGGCCGTTCATGGGCGCGAGCCTCTCGTTCCTGCCCAAGCCGGGCAAGTGGATGGTGGGGGTGAAATACACGTTCGGCGTGGCCATCATTTTATTTGCGCTGTATTACGGCAACATCGCGTACGGACTGTTCCGCGGCCAACAGGCGCGCACGAGTCTGGCGGCCGCGCCGGGCGCGGCGGTGGCGGTCGGCGGCGGCGATCAATCGCTGGCCAAGGCGCTGGCCGCAGCGCACGCGACGGGCAAACCGGTGTTGCTCGATTTCGCAGCGAGCTGGTGCAAAAACTGCGAGGCCATGGATTTTACGGTGTTCAACCAGACCAACGTGCAACGCCGGTTGCAGGATTTCGTCGTGGTGCGGTATCAGGCCGAGCGCCCGAATGAATCCCCGGCGCGCGAAGTGCTCGACCATTTCCATGTGCTCGGCCTGCCCACCTATGTCGTTTTGACCGTCAAATAAAAACCTAAAATTATTCCGCCCAACTCTATTCCTTGAAAAAACCATGAAAAACAAATGCATTCATCTCTTATCCCTCCTGCTGGCAGCGCTGCTGCAAATGGCGCCGCTGATGCGGTCCATTTTGCCGGCGCAAGGACTCGCCCCGTCCGCGTGGGGCTTCATCCTCAAACTCGGCCTCGGCTCGGCGGCGCTGCTCGGCTTTGATGCCGTCTCGCAGGCGTCGAGTATTTCGATCACGCCCCCGGTGGCCACGAATGGCGTGGCTTACACGGGAATTATTACTTATACCGGCGGGCATTCCGGAGCGGTCACGGCGATGTCCATTTCCAACTACTGCATGTCCACCGCGCAAAATATGTTTGCCGGCTTAACGATTGTCTATAACGGCGGCAATCAAGCGCTGGTATCGGGCACCCCCACATCCATCGGCAATTACGCTTTTGCCATCAAAATTTACAAAAGCGGATGTGGCTCCACCTCGTTGACTGACACACGGACGACGAGTTTGTCCATCGTTAATTCCGGCGGCGCGGCGGCAGCACCATCGTTCACTTTGACGCCGCAGAGTGTCATTGCGCAGGTGGGTTCGGATGTGGTGTTAAATGGCACTGCCGTCGGCAATCCGTTACCGAATTATTATTGGAAACAAGGCATCACGTTTATCCCCGGCGGGACTAACAACACTCTTTCCATTCCCGCCGTGCAAGCGGCCAACGCCGGGATCTACACCCTGACCGCGAGCAATGCCTCCGGCTCCGTGTTGTCGGCAGTGTATCTCACGGTTTGCCAAACTCCCGGTAGCAATATCTTGACCTTGGGTTACACCAACTATATCCCGGCCGGCAATGCCCTGACGATGTACACCTCCATGACCAACGTGGCCACGGCCACCAACACTTATCAGTGGTCGTATAACGCAACTTCTTTGGGGGCGTCTTATGCCACCAATATTTTAAGTTTGCCAGCCACGCAAGTCATTCCCTCCAAGAGCGGCATTTACTCGATGACTTTTAATAGCGTGGTGGGCGCCACCACCATCGTCAATGCCCAGCAATATGATTCCTACTGGGCGTTCGGTTACACGCCGATGTTCACTAACGCGTTGCCAGCGACGACCAACGTCAACAGCGGTGCTACCGTCACGTTCAACGTAGCGCTGGGCGGCACGTTGAATGTGTTCAACGGCCTCGGTGGCGCCGGCTATTATGTCACCAACGCCATCCCCAGCGTCTTTTGGTATCAAAGTAATACTTTGGTGGCCGCGCAGATTTACACCAACAACCCGACCAGCAACACCGCCTACTCCAACACCGTCGTCAACGCCAGCCTGACCTTGAACAATGTCACGCCCGCCAACAACGGCAGCTACACCGTCGTCGCTACCAATTTCTGGGGCAGCATCACCAGCAGCCCCAGCGTGCTAACGGTGACCGCCTCGGCGGTGGCGCCCGGCATTGCCAGCCCGCCCGCCGGCGTGGCGCTGCTGGCAGGCCAAAGTTCCGCCCTCAGTGTCACCGCGACCGGCACGGCGCCCTTGGCCTACCAATGGCGGAAGAACGGCGCCAACCTCACGAACGGCGGCGTTTACGCCGGCACGTTGACGAACCTGCTCGCGCTCACCGCCGTCACCACGAACACCAGCGGCAATTACACCGTCGTCATCACCAACACCGCCGGTGCCATCACCAGCAGCGTGGCCCCCGTGACCGTCACCGCGCCGCCGGCCTTGACCAGCAGCAGCGGCGCCGGCAACGTGACGTTCAATTCCACCACCCTCACCGGTTTGACGTATGTGGTGCAAACAACCACGAATCTCGCCCCGGGGAATTGGATTTCGTTGCTCACCAACAACACCGGGTTGAGCGGCGTGATTAATTTCCAAACCAATACCGTCAACGGTCCGAAATTTTACCGGCTCAAATTCTAACCCGCCAAAATTAAGCAACCCCGGCAGGCGCGAACCTGCCGGGGTTTTTTGTTGTCGAAAAACTATTTGCCCAGAAAGCGCATGATGGCCTGGCTGCGCGAGTGGACGTGCAGTTTCTCGTACACTTTCTGGACGTGGACGCGGACGGTGTTGATGCTGATGTGCAACTGGTCGGCGATTTCCTTGTACAAAAATCCCTTGGCCAACAGCGACAAAATTTCCTGCTCGCGTTTCGTTAGCGCCTCGGTTTCGGACTGGGGTTTTTTGATTTCCTGAAAGTGCCCGACGATTTTCCGCGCGATGCGCATGGAGAGCGGCGAGCCGCCCGTGCGCGCCTGCACCACGGCGTTGATCAATTCGGCCGGCGGCATGTTTTTCAGCAAATAGCCGGTGGCGCCGGCGCGAAGCGATTCAAAAATTAAATCGCTTTCCTCGTACGTCGTCAGCATCAGGATGTCTATCTGCGGCACTTTTTCCTTCAGCTTGGCGACGCATTCAATGCCGCTCATGCCTGGCAGCCGGATATCCATCAGCACCACGTCGGGGAGGTTTTTGGGAATCTCGCGCAACGCCGTCTCACCATCGGGATAACCGTGCAGGCAGTGCAATTCCGGGGCGCTTTGCAGCACCTTCAAGAGATTCACGCGCGTACCGGCGTGATCATCCACGATGGATACTTTGATTTTCATTGCTTAAAAATTCTTTCCGCCGCCCAGCCAGCGTGCCGGGCAGGCCCGCGACAGCAAGGCCGATTGTCTCATTTTTCCAGCGGAATCCGCACCGTGACCCAGGTGCCCGCGCCCGGTCGGCTGGTGATTTCCGCCTCGCCGCCCAGCGCACGGGCGCGCTGCCGGATGTTGCGCAGACCGTCGTCCAACGCATTGTCGCCGGCGGCGGCAAATCCCCGGCCGTCATCCTCCACGCGCCACACCATCTGCGTTTCGCCGAGTTCAAAAATAATTTTCACCCGCGTGGCCTGCGCGTGTTTCACCACGTTGTGCAGCGCCTCCTTGACGATGAGAAAAACGCCGTGGCGCATATCGCCGGAAATCTCCCGATTCGCCGGCGCATCAGGAAAATCCAGCCGGCATTGCAATCCGGCGGAAGCCGCAAAATCCCGCGCGTACTGGCCGGTGTAATCCAGCAGGTCGTGCAGCGTGTCGTTGCGCGGATTCACCGCCCAGACTATTTCGTCCAGCGACTTCACGCCGGTCTGCGCGATACGGCTGATCTGGCCGAGATAGTCGCACGCCTTGGCCGGTTCCGCGAGCGCGGTGCGGGACAATTCGCCCAGCAAGGAAATCTGCGTGAACCGCGCGCCGAGTTCATCATGCATGTCCTGCGCAATCCGCGTGCGCTCGCGTTGCAGCGCGGCTTCCTGCTCTACGCGCTTCATCATCTGCCGCACGCGCCGTAGTGAAAAATGCCGCACCACCACCGCGACGCCGGTGAGAAACACCAGCGCCACCGCAATCCGGAACAGCCAGTGCTGCCAGAAAAACGGCGCCACGCGGATCACGCAGGAGTCGCCGGTCTGATTCCACACGCCGTAATTATTGCACGCTGTCACCTGAAACGTGTAGTCGCCGGGCGGCAGGCGCGAGAAGACCGCCGGGAAGCCGCGTTCCAGTTCGCTCCAATCCTCATTCCACCCGTCCAGCCGGTAGCGAAAGCGGACTTGTTCCGGCGCCACAAAACTGGGCGCGGTGAACGTGACCTCAATTTTGCGGTGATCCGGCCGCAAATCCACCGCGCCGCCGGCCGTGCGCGGCATTTTTTTGCCATCCACCGTCACGGTTTGAATCAGCACTTTCGGCGGCAGCGTGTTCGCGCGGATGCGATCCGGATGCACGACGGCGATTCCTGAATGTGTGGGAAATAAAATTTCGCCGGAACGGGCGCGCACGGCTCCCGGCCAATAGCCGTAATACGCTTGCAGACTGGGCAACCCGGCGTCGCGGCCGTAAATAATGCTTTGGACGCGGTTGGTGCGATTGTTGGCAGCCAGATTCAACTGCGCGAGGCTCGTGTAAAATATTCCCCGGTCGGAGGCGAACCACATGCGACCATTTTCGTCCGGCATCAGCGCGCAGATGTTGCCGTCGAACAAACCATTTTCCGGGCCGACGTGGGACATTTTTCCCGCCTGCCAGCGGCTCACGCCATTCACCGCGTAACCAATCCACAGGCTGCCATCCGGCGTCGGACACAAGCACCGGATGGGATGCAATTCAGAACCTGGCTGGACCACTTCGAGCAATTGGTCGCCGACGACGCGCAACAGCCGACCGTCCATGGTGCCCAGCCAGATGGTGCCGGCGGCATCTTCAGCCATCGCGCGCACGGCGCGGCTTTTGCTGGGCTGTTTGAAGGTTTGAAATTTTCCACCGTGCAACCGCTGCACGAGCCGCTCGGCATCCAACCCGATCCACAGGTCATTGCGACTGTCTACCATCAGCGAATGGATGCTCATGCTGCCCAGGCCGTTCGCCAAACCAAACCGCGTGAACTGCCCGGCACGCCAGCAAAACAAACCGCGCTGAAAAGTGCCGATCCACATGGCGCCCTGCTGATCGCACGCGACGCAATGCACATAGCCACCCGGCCAGCTCTCAATTTTTTGGCCGGTCTCCCAGTCTTCACCGGTGAGCTGCGACAAGGCGCCGTCTTGCGTTACCACCCACAAGGCGCCGGTGCGATCTTCGTTCATTGAGCGCACCGTTTCAAACGGCAGCCCTTCGTCGCGCCCGCGCAATTCCACCACTTTCGGCAGCAGCCGGTTCAGCCCGCCGCCGTCCGTGCCCACCCACAAACTGCCTTCGCGATCACGCGTGATCGTGCGAATATTATTCTGCGACGTTTCAATTTTGCACAAATTGGTGTGGTCGAGCAGGAACAATCCGTCCGCCGCCGTGCCCACCCACAGCCGCCCGCCGACTTCTTCAAACATCACCGTCGGCCGCACCCGGCTGACGCTCGTGTCAAAATTGGCCACCGTCGCCGGCGCGGCGTTGGACACGGATTTGGCCAACTGGGTTGGCGTAGCAAACCAAAGTTCCCCACTGCGCGCGCAGAGAATTTGTGGATTTCGTTCCGGCAACGTCCCCGCCGCCTGAAAATGGCCAGCGGCGAAAAAACCATATTGATAGCCCTTCGCAAACCACAGTCTGCCATTCGCATCCAGCGCCAACGAGCAGGTGCCGTCGTCCTTCAACCCGTCTGCATCCGTAAGTCGCGTTACCATGTTGCCGGCCGTGATGCGAAACACCGAGCCATCCGCATAGCTGATCCACACCGAATGATCCGGCGTCTCCACCATTTTCAACGGCTGTGAATCCGGCAGCCCGTTGGTCGTCGTGAACATCCGCGCCGCGTCGGCACCAAAGCACACCAACACACCGCCGTCTTCCGCCAGCCATAAATTTTCCGCGTGGTCGCACAGCATGGCGCGAATAATCGGCCGCGCGCGGCCCACTGGAATCGGCACCGGCTGAAACACCACGCCGTCAAACCGCGCCAGTCCGGACTGCGTCGCCAGCCACAAATAGCCATCCTGCGTCTGCACCACGCCGGTGACGTTCGCGGCCGGCAGGCCGTCATCGGTCTGCCAAACGCGCTTGGTCCAGCTGGCGCCCGGCTCGGTCGCCGCCGCCCGCGCGACCTCGATCATAATTAAAAAAATTATTCCGGCGGTCGGCGGCCAAAGGCGGAAATTGTGCGCCGTCATAAAAAGGATTCTACTCCGCGCGCCGCGCCGCGCCAGCCCGAACCGCCCGTACTACGCCATTGCGGGATTGTCAGCGCCGGCACTTTCGTTTTTACTGCGCATAGTCATTTCATTTGCACGCATGAATTCCCAATTGCACGACCAAGTCGTCCTCGTCACCGGCGCCTCCGGCGGGATTGGTGCCGCCATCGCGCGCGCCTTCGCCGCCGAAGGCGCCCAACTGGTGCTGCACGCCAACCGCAATCGGGCGCGCGCCCAAAAACTCGCCCGCGAACTTCCTGCGACCCCGCCGCTCGTGGTTCAGGCGGATTTGACGCGCGAAGGCGACGTGAAAAAACTGTTCGCCGCCGCCCAAAAAAAATTCGGCCGGGTAGATGTGCTCATCGCCAACGCCGGCTCCTGGGAAACGCGCGACGTGCCGTTGCATCAGATGTCCCGCCGGCAATGGGACGCCACGCTGGCCTGCGTGCTCACCTCCACATTTCTCTGCCTGCGCGAATTTATGCGGCTCGTCGCCCGGCAGCGGCGCGGCAGCGCGGTGCTGATTTCCTCGACCGCCGGGGTTTTCGGCGAAGCCGGTCACGCAGATTACGCCGCCGCCAAATCCGCGCTGGCGTACGGCTTGCTGAAAACCGCCAAGAACGAACTCGCCCGCATCGCGCCGCACACGGCCGATTATTGCGGCGGCCGCATCAACACGATTTGCCCCGGCTGGACGGTGGTGCCGCGCACCGCAGAAAAATTGCGCGATGCCGCCATCGTCCGCAAAGTCACCAGCACCATGGCGCTGCCGCAAATCGGCCGGCCGGAAGACATGGCGAACGCCGCAGTGTTTTTGGCGTCCGACCAGCTCGCGCGGCACATCACCGGCCAGACGCTCGTGGTCGCCGGCGGCATGGAAGGCCGCTTGCTGTGGCGGCCCGAGGAAATTGATCCGGCGATTGTCTGAGCCGCGTCACGGGAATAGTCCGCGAATGGCTTTGGCCTCGCGCACGCGCTGGATACCCACGCACAACGCCGCCGTGCGCATGGAAATATTTTGCGTACGGCTGCTGTGCAGCACGCGGTCGTAAGCCTGATCGAGAATCTGATAAAGTTTTTGCATCACCTCGGTTTCGCTCCAGAAAAAGCTCTGCAAATCCTGCACCCACTCGAAATACGAAACCACCACGCCGCCGGCGTTGCATAAAATATCCGGCAGCACAAAAATTTCCCCGCGCTGCGCGAGCACAGCGTCAGCCGCCGGCGTCGTTGGGCCGTTCGCGCCTTCGGCCAGAATGCGGCAGCGGATTTTTCCGGCGTTGTCTTCGGTGATTTGCCGCTCCATCGCCGCCGGCACCAGCACGTCACACGGCAGCAACAGCAGTTCGTCGTTGGAAACCGGCTCGGCTTCCGGAAAGCCAGTGACGGTACGTTTTTCCGCGAGATGTTTTGCCAGTTTTTCCAAATCCAGTCCGCGCGGATTCATCACGCCGCCGGCAACGTCGCTGACGGCAATAATTTTCGCACCAAAACAAGCCAAGGTTTGCGCGGCGATGGAACCGACGTTGCCGTAGCCTTGGACGGCCACCGTCGCGCTGTGCAAATTCAGTCCGAGCGTGTCAGCCGCGCGCTGAACCAGGTGCGCGACGCCGCGACCGGTGGCTTCGCGGCGACCGAGCGAACCGCCAAGGACGATGGGTTTGCCGGTTACGATGCTTGGCACGGAATAGCCAGCGTGCATCGAATACGAATCCATGATCCACGCCATGACCTGTTCATTCGTGCCCATGTCCGGCGCCATGACATCCACCTGCGGCCCGATGAAGGGCAGCATTTCCTGCGTGAACCGCCGGGTGAGGCGCTCGACTTCGCGCGGCGTCATCTGGTGCGGATCACAGGCAATACCGCCTTTGGCGCCGCCGTAAGGCAAGCCGGTGAGAGCGCATTTCCAACTCATCCACATTGCAAGCGCGGCGACTTCGCCCAAGGTCACATCGGGATGAAAGCGCAATCCGCCTTTCGTGGGGCCAAGCGTGAGATGATGCTGCACGCGGTAGCCGGTATAAACTTTCGTGGAACCGTCTTCGCCGTTGATGGGCAGCGAAACTACCATGGCGCGCTTGGGATATTTCAGCCGCGGCCGTTCAAATTCAGGGATCGCCAGATGATCCGCCACCAAGTCAAACTGCTGACACGCCATCTGAAACGTGGGGTGGTCGTAGACTTCCATAATTTTTGGTGGCTCAAATTATTTGCCAATCCAACGGCTGGGAAATATCAAGCAAGGGAATTTTCTCCTGAACAGCTTCGGGATATTTTTGCGCTGCGCCGGTGTTGAAGACCACGATGCGTTCGTCGGGTTTGATGTCGCCGCGCGCCAACAGAATTTCCAGCGCACCAAAACACACCGCCGTCTCGGGACAAATTGCCAGACCTTCGAGCGAAATGGATTTTTTCATCCACGGCGCAATCACTTTTTCCGGCACCGCGATGGCCGTACCGCCGCTCGCGCGCACCGCGTCGAGAATCATGAAATCGCCGACCGCGACCGGTACGCGCACGCCGCTGGCAATTGTCGCTGCGTTTTCAAATTTCGCCGCGAAGCGCTCGCCCTTCGCAAACGCCGTCGCGATGGGCGCGCAGCCGTCGCTCTGACAGGAAATCATGCGCGGCTTGCGCGATGATTTGAGCCAGCCGAGTTGTTCCAGTTCCGCAAACGCCTTCCACATTCCGATTAAGCCCGTGCCGCCGCCGGTCGGATACAAAATGACATCCGGCAATTCCCAATCCAACTGCTCGGCCAATTCCAACCCCATCGTCTTCTTGCCTTCGATGCGATACGGCTCTTTCAGCGTCGAAAGATCGAACCAGTTTTTCCTGGCTTTGCCTTCGCCGACGATGCGGCCGCAGTCGTTGATGAGGCCGTTCACGCGAAAAGTTTTGGCACCCGCGAGCCAACATTCTTTTACATTGATTGCCGGTGTGTCCTGCGGCATGAACACATACGCTTCCATTCCCGCGCGCGCCGCATAGGCCGCCATCGCGCCGCCGGCATTTCCTGCGGTCGGAGCGGCAACCCGACGGATGCCAAACTCATTGGCTTTCGTCACAGCCAGCGCCATGCCGCGCGCCTTGAAACTGCCGGTCGGCAACCGGCTTTCGTCTTTCACAAAAAGATGATCCATCCCCAACGCCGCTGCCAGCCGGCGGGTTTCCACGACGGGTGTGACCGTTTCGGCTAAGGAAACAATTTTTGTTGGATCGTTTACCGGCAACAATTCCAAGTAGCGCCAAAGCGTTTGCGGTCGGCCGGCTAAATCTTGCTTGGAAAAATTTTTTCCAAGCGCCACCAAATCATATTTGACCCATAACGGCCGCTGACACTGCACGCACAGCCCGTGAATCATTTTGGCATCATACCGCTGGCCGCAGTTGGCGCATTCGAGATGTGTGACAAAGTTTTTCACAGTTCACCAGCCTTCCGCCGTACCGCCGGCACGCGGGTCTGCCGCGCCGGTAAAACTTTTCCCATCCGGGCTGCGCGCAACAATCTGTGAAACCGCCACGGCCGGCAACTCGGTCAATTTGTGGCCGCGCTGCGCCAGCGCCTGTTTCTGCGCCGCCGGAAATTTTTTCTCCACGTACAATTCATCCGGCGACCATTGCTGGTGGATGCGCGGGGCGGCGACCGCTTGCGCCGGCGTCAAGCCGAGATCAATCATGTCCACAATTTCCTGTAAGACCGCACTGATAATTTTCGGTCCGCCCGCCGCGCCGAGCGCGATGATGGGTTCGCCGTTCCGGAAAATAATCGCCGGACTCATGCTCGACAGCGGACGTTTGCCGGGTGCGACGGCATTGGCTTCCGCGCCGACCAAGCCGAAATGATTCGGCACGCCGGCTTGAATCGAAAAATCGTCCATCTGATTGTTCAACGTGACGCCGGTTCCGGGTATGACCACTTTGGAACCAAAGCTCGTGTTGATCGTCGCCGTGCAGGCGACCCAATTGCCCTGATCATCAGCGACGGAAAAATGCGTCGTGTGTTTTTTGAACAAATCCGTCTGCCAATCCGGCGGCAGACCGTGCGATGGAACGACGGTGGTGTGGTCGAGATTAATTTTTTTAGCCAGTTCGGCGGCATATTTTTTGGCAATCAAACCGCGCGGCACCTTCACGAAATCCGGATCGCCGAGCCAGTGGGCGCGATCGGCAAACGCCAGTTTCATCGCCTCGGCAATCACATGCAGCCGCGTCGTATCATCCATTTTTTTGAGGTCGAAGTTTTCCAGAATGTTGAGCATTTCCAGCACATGCACGCCACCCGAACTGGGCGGCGGAAAAGAAACCACTTCGCAATCACGATAAGCGGTGACGACCGGCGCGCGCAATTCAATGTGATAATTTGCAAAATCATTCGCGGTCAAAATCCCGCCGTGCGCCTGCATCCAATCACCCAGCATGGCCGCAAACGGACCACGATAAAACCAATCAGCACCATTCGTCGCGAGTTGGCGATAGGTGCGGGCCAAATCAGGCTGCTTCAAAATTTCGCCGGCGGGCAACGGCTGGCCGTCCCGCAAAAAAATGGCGGCGGCGGCAGGAAATTTTTGGAGGTTCTCCTTTTCCGTTTCCAAAAGCCGAGCGTAATTCGCGGGAATGGGAAAGCCATTTTCCGCAATGGTCGCCGCCGGCAACAGCAGGTCGGCGAAGTTTTTTTTGCCGAAATGTTTGATCGCATATTCAAAGGCCGCGACTTCGCCGGGCACGCCGCTCGCGAGCGGACCGGTCTGGCTCAACTGCGTGTCGCCCTTGCCCTCGCGCACAAACATGTCGCGCGTGGCGGCGGCGGGTGCCATCTCGCGGCCATCAATGCAGATGTTCGTGCCGCTCGCGAGATGGATGAGCAGGAAACAACCGCCGCCAATGCCGGAATTGTGCGTGTCCACAACCCCCAGCGTCAGCCCGACCGCGACGGCAGCGTCAATCGCGTTGCCGCCGGATTTCAGCGCCGCCACGCCCGCCTGCGTCGCCAACGGGTTTACCGACGCGACCATTCCGTGCGTCGGGTCGGTGGCAAAAAGATTCGTCGTGACGCGGGAAAAAGCGACGAGGAGGAAACAAAAAAAAGTTTTCATGCGGGAAAAAATTATTTGGCAACGGCATCATCAGCCCCGACGGGAATTTTCAATTCGCCTTCCCACCGCGCCATCGCGGCGGCGGCAAGACAGTTACCGATGAGATTTACCGTCGTGCGCGCCATGTCCATGATGGTATCCACGCCGAGGATGAGCGCAACGCCTTCGAGCGGCAGGCCGAACGTGACCAGCGTGCCGGACAAAATCACCAGCGTCGCCCGCGGTACGGCGGCGACGCCTTTGCTGGTGAGCATCAACGTCAGCATCATCACCAGCTGCTGGCTGATCGTCATGGGCACGCCAGCCGCCTGCGCCACGTACACCGAGGCGACGGCCAGATACAGCGTGCTGCCGTCGAGATTGAAGGAATAACCGGTCGGCAGGACGAAGGAAACAATGCGCTTGGGCACGCCGAATTTCACCATGTTTTCCAGCGCGAGCGGCAGCGCAGCGGCGGAAGAGGTCGTGGAAAACGCAATCAACGCAGGGTCTTTGACGTGGTTGAAAAACCGGCGAATGGGAATTTTGGCGAGCAGCGCAACCGGCAGCAGGACGGCGACGAGAAAGATCAGCAGCGCACCGTAAAGGGTGGCGACAAGTTTGCCGAGATTGACCAGCACATTTAGGCCGGAATGGCCGACAGTCACCGCCATCGCCGCGCCGACGCCGAACGGCGCGAGAGCCATGACGATTTTCGTGAATTTGAACATGACCTCGGACAGACCTTCAAAAAAATTCAGCATCGTTTCCTTCGGCTTGCCGGTCACCTGCGTCAGGGCGACGGCGAAAATCATGGCGAAGACCACGACTTGCAGCACGTCGTTGTTGGTTGCGCTTTCAAAAAAACTGTTCGGAAAGATGTGCTCAATGATGTCCTTCGCCTTGGGCGCGGCGGCCACCGCCACATCCGGCTTGGTGCCGGAAACGGGCAAGACAACGCCGACGCCAGGTTGAAAAACGTTGACCATGACGAGGCCGACAAAGAGCGCCAGCGTGGTGACAACTTCAAAATATAAAATGGATTTGAACGCCAGCCGGCCGACGGCTTTCAGGTCGTCGCTGTGCGCGGCAATGCCGATGACGAGCGTGCTGAAAATCAGCGGCACGATGATGCACTTGATGAGCCGCAGAAAAATATTGGAAACGACCTGTAAATTCTGCGATGCCGTCGGGAATTGCCAACCGACGAGAATCCCCGCGACGATGGAAACCATGATCCATTGCGTGAGCGAAATTTTTTTGAGTATGGCGATCATGCCGTTGATTGAAGCGTTGCGTTGGCGGATGGGTCCCTTTGTCAGCCGCAAACTAACCTGTCCGAAAGCCTTCTGGCCATAATGATTTTGTGCTATGGTGCCATCATCCCAAAGCTGCTTCAATGACGGGCGGAAATAATTCTGCATTCGCCACCATCACCGCCAACATGCGAGCTTTATTCTTTTTCCGGCGCGCGGGAAAACAGGCGTGGCTCATGCTGGCCGGCCTTGGTTTGGGTGGACAGCTTGCCGCCGCGGCGCCGTTGTTGACGGAAGCCTTCAATTATCCCGCCGGCGTGCTCGGCAATAACGCGCCGTGGACCAGTCCGACCAGCCTCATCAACGTCACCAACACCAGCCTGACTTTTTCCAATCTCGCCGACCTCACGCCGGCCTCCCTCTGCGCGGCGGTCGCGCCCGGCACAACGGCGGTCAGTTATCGGTCGCTGGACGCAATGGCCAGCGGTGGCGCGGTTTATTTTTCGTTTCTGATTAATTTCACCACAAAACCCGGCAGCTATTACATCGCCGGCTTGCTGCAAAGCACCAACGCCCCGCCCGGCGGCGCGCCGGCAGATCCGCTGGACCTCATTGATAATACCTCCGGCACCGGCTACAAACTCGGCATCCGCGCGAAAGGCGGCACCACGGCTTACGTCGCCAATGCCCTTGTGCCGATGAGCAGCAACACAACTTATTTCGTGGTGATGAAATACAATTTTGCCAACGGCCTCGCCGCGTTGTACTTGAATCCACCGCCCGGCGGCACCGAGCCCGCCACGCCCGATGCGACCAGCACCGCCGCGATGACCGTTCCGGATTTGAAATATGTCTATCTGCGGGCCGGGAGTTCCACTGCGGGAAATTTTCTAGTGAGTTCCTTGCGGGCGGCAACGACGTGGAGCGAAGTGACGCCCGCCGGCAACGTGGTCGCTGGTAAATTATTTTTTTCCACGCCGCCGATCGCCACGGCCGCAGGCAATGCGTTACCGGCCGTTACCGTGCAGTTGCAGGACAGCGCGGGAAATGCGCTAACAACAAGCAACGTGACCATCAACCTGAATCTAAATAGCGGCACGCTGGCCAGCGGCACAGTGACGGCAAACACGGATGCCTCCGGCTCAGCGAGTTTCAACAATCTGGTGATCACGACCGCAGGAACTTATTCACTCACCGCCACCGCCACCGGTTTTTCAGCGCAAGTCAGCAGCAACTTCACCATCCTGCCGGCGGCCATTCATCATTATTCATTTTTCCTCAACAACCCGGTGTTTGTCGGCCAGCCCTTCGCGGTAAGCGGCACGGCATTTGACGTTTATTCCAACGTGGTCATAACGGACAATACCACAATGGTTACGCTGACGGACAATGCCGGCAATTTGCTTTTTGACGCCAACAACAATGGTGTTTTCGGGGAACCGGGCGACCATCTCACCACCTTGAGCAACGGCGTTTTCAACCTCAACGCCCGCGATGCGCTGGCGGAAAATTGCGCCGTAACCGTGAGCGATGCCAATGGCAAATCCGGTTACAGCGGCCTGATCACCGTGATTTCCAATGCCATCACTGCCAATGGTGCGATGCTGAACGCCTTTCTCGACTCGTTACAAGTGACAAATTATTGGATCGGCGGCACCAGCGTAAACTGGCTCACTGGCGCAGCGGGCGGCAGCGGCCCCAACAAAACCGCCGGCACCTCCACGCATTGCAGCGCGTTCGCCGCTGCGGCGGCGCAACTTCTTGGCATTTATCTGCTCCGGCCGCCCGACGCCTCCGACATCAATCTCGCCAACAATCAGGCCGACTGGTTTGTCACCAACACCGCCGGTTGGTTTGCCATTGCCGCAATGACCAACGCGCAGCATTTGGCGGACGCCGGGCTGCTCATCATGGCTTCGTACAAATCCGCCAGCGGCTCCGGCCATATCGCAATTTTGCGCGCGAGCAACCGCACCGATGCCGACGTCAACGCCACCGGCCCGGAGGAATGCCAGTCGGGTGAATATAATTTTGGCGACACCAACATCGCCACCGGGTTCAACCAGCACCCCGGCGCGTTTCCCAGCGGCATCAAATATTTCGGCCACACGGTCAATTATCCGGTTGGCCCCACCTGGCCGCAATTTTTCCAAAGCGCCGCGACCGGTACGAATTTCACCGCCGGCATCACCACGATCGTCGGCCGCAAATATCAACTGCAAGGGAGTTCCAATCTGGTGAACTGGTCCGCGCTGTTGAATTTCACGAACGCCAATTCGCCGACCACTTTTTACACCAATGGCACCGTCAGCGATGCCGCCGGCGCGGTGAAAAAATTCTACCGCCTCGTACCGCAATGATCACGGGATAACCACGCGGTAAAACCGTTGTGGTGTCGGCGGCGAAACGTCGTCCAGCGCCGCATTGGTGCCGGTGGCCAAGAAATTGCCTACCGGCAGCCAGCCGCCCGCGGCGAGATTTGTAGAAAACTGCACCTGATAATTCACCCCGGCCACCGCCAGCCACGAAATCGTCACCCGCCCCGCACCCGCGCCGGGCAACGCCGGTGAAATCACCGGCGGCGGCGTAGGTACAAAATTCAACAGCACATTTCCCGCCGCGTCCGCCGCGCTGAAAAATTTTCCGGCGCTAAAATTGTTGTTGGAAATCCCGTTGAAGCCGGCGAGGCCAGGATTGCTGGCGGCCGAGGTGAGCGAAATGATTTTCCACGAATGGGGTGACTGCCAAAACAGAGTGTTGGTCGCCGGCGCCGTGGCGGCATTGGTAAAATTGAGCACGAGCGGCGCTGCGGAATCAATTTGTAAGCTGCCGCCGGTGAGCTGCACCTGATCAAAATTGATGCCGGCGGAGTTCGTGCTGTTCGCCGCCAGCGACCAAAGAAAATATCCACCGCCGACAAAATTTAATCCGTTCGTTACCGTGAGCGTGCCGACGGGATTGCCCGGCGCGAGACTGCCAGCCACCGTGACCGGCCCGGCGACGGTGCCGCTGCCACCCAAGGTGGCACCGGCATTCACCACCAAAGTGCCGCTGCCATTGGCGCTGCCGGCGGAATTGTTCACGAGCAGCGTTCCGCTAGAATTGGTTGTCGCGCCGGAAAAACTGCTGGCGGCATTCAGCGTCAACGTGCCACCGCCGGTTTTGATCAGGCCGCCGGTTCCGCTGATTGCTCCGTTGAGAGTGAGATTGGTAACGGTGTTCAGCTGCAAAATAAAACCGCCGTTCGTCACGTTGCCAAAAAAATTCAACGGCCCGGCTACCGAAGAAAACGTCTGGGCTGCGAGTAGTGTAATGCCGTTGCTGATGCTCTGACTCGCGACGGAATTATTCGTGATGCCGGCGACGAGGCTAAACGGGTTGCCAAACTGGGTGTAGCTGCCGGCGGACGCCGCGAACAGCAGACAGAAAATTTTTCCCGTGCCGGTGGTGAGGGTGGCGAGGTTGTTGCTCACCGCGCCGCCGGGACCGGTGAATTGGAGATAGTTGCCAGCGACGGGCGTGATGCCGTTGGACCAGTTCGCGGCGGTAGCCCATTTTCCGGCCCCGGCGGTCCAGTAGCACGGAGCGCTGAGGCGCAAGTCGAAGCCGTAATAATTGGTGAAAAAATAATCCAGCACCTGCGCCACGGCGATGGCGTAATTGGTGCGGTTGACGGCGGTGTCGCGCACGCCGGTCATGTTGGCCTCGATTTGCAATCCGTCCACCGGCCCGCCGCCAGTTTGCGAGGAATGCACGGCGGTGTTATAGCCGCCATCGAAGTAATCATTTTGGTCGCCAGGATAGACAATTGGATTGGTGCCGTTGCCGGGATTGGGCATGGCGGGACTCGGCACGCAGGGATAACCGCGTGCTGCCATCAGGCTGCCGAAGCTGTTGGTGCCGCGCAGTACTTGGGCGAACGTGAGAGAAAATTTCCCACCGGCCAGCGCGGCCAATGTGCGAATACTGCTTTGAGTGGCATAACCATTCTGGTTCAACTTGGCATCGGTATTGGTCAACTGATCGGCGGTAAGCAGATAGCCCAATTCCAGCCGCTGGATGGCGTGACCTTGACCGTGCTGGTCAATATAAAAACCGCGCCCGCTTTGGCTGACAACGGCGTTGCTGCTGAGGTTGATGAAGTTTTGAAACTCATTCCAAGCCTGCGTGGCATAGCTATTGGTTTGATAAACCCCCTGCGCCAAACTGCGGTTGCAATCAATTTTAGAACGCTTCAACTCGCAGAGAACGACGTGCGGCGTGTGGCCGAACGTGTTGGCAAAAACGGACTGCAACGCAAGCGCTGTCTCGGCGGTGTAAGCATCCGTGACGGTGGTAAAATTGGGATCAGAACCATCGTCCTGCCGGTCGGGAATTTCCGCCGGCGTAAGCGCCCCGCCGTGCGGCGCGGAAAAAATCACCGGCAGATCGCCGGCAATATAGGCCACATAATTGCTGCGACCGCAATAAGTTTGTCCCGGCTGATAAGCCGTCGCAGGCAAGGCTATCCGCGCGATGCATATCAGCAAAAACGCCACCGCTGGCTGAAAGCGCCAACAGCGGCGAAATATGCATACCAACAAAATCACGTTCATGAATCACGGCGAAGTGACCCGATAAAACCGCAGATTGTGCGCGCCCGTGGTATCCGTCAACGAGGTGTTGGTGCCGTTCGCGGTGGTGGAGCCGAAGGTCGTCCACGTGGCTTGATTCAGATTGGTCTTGTACTGCAAGGTGTAGCCCGCGCCGCTGACGGAACTCCACGAGACGATGGCGTTGCCCACGCCGGCATTCACAATTTTTGGACTGATCACCGGCGGCGGCGTGACCGCTCCGGATGGCAGCGCCAGTACGCCGGCACTGGTGATGGTGACGTTAGTGCCGGCCACGACATAGCCGGTGGAATCATTGCCCGTTAAAATGGTTACTGGAATCGGCGGCTGGTAAGGTCCGCTGGTCGCCTTGCCCACGAGATAATAAGTCGGCGAAGCCGAGGGCGTGACGTTGATGGAGTAATAGCTATTGCCGGTGCCGTTGTTCAACGGCTGTTCGCTCATGGTCCCAACAAGCGTCCAATTGGTAATAGCCAGCGCGCCGTTGGCGGAGGCCCAGACCAAAAATGTCTGACCGGCGGAATTGGTGAGGATCAGATTTTCGCCACCGAAAAGTCCGGCGCCGGCATCGTACGCCGCATAAAACGGACTGCCGGGATTGTAAGCGAGCATCACATTGCCTCCGGCGTCAACGTAGTTGGAAAACGAACCACAGTTATAAATGCCGTTCGCAATGGCGGTGAATTTCGTCGCGCCAGCATTGGCCGCCGTGCCGCTGAGCGAAATAATTTTCCATGTGTGGCTGGCCAGCCAAAACACATTCGCGGCGCTGGGAGCGGTGGCTGAACCAGTGAAACTTAAAGTCAAACTGGATGAGCCGCCGAGCGCAAGACTGCCGCCCGTCAACGCGACCGTGTCATAACTCGTGCCGGGACCGCTGGTGGTGTTGGCGCCGAGTTCCCAGATCAATTTGCCGCCACCGGCCAAATTCAATCCGTTTTGCAGCGTCAACGTGCCGACGCCGTTGCCCGGCGCGATCGCGCCGCCGCCCGACGCAGTGACGGCTCCCGCCACGGTGCCGAAACCGCCCAGCGCCCCGCCGGTAATCGTCACGGCATTCGTGCCGGTGGCGCTGCCGGAAGCATTATCGGCAAGCAGCGTGCCGCCGGTGATGGTCCACGCGCCGGTCCAGAGCGAGGAATTGTCCGTCGTCAATTCCAGCGCGCCAGCCCCGGCCAACGTCAGGCTGGCAGTATTGGTGAGCGGACCGGAAATGGTGGTCAACGCGGTGTTGCTGACGGTGATGATTTTTGGGAGGCTGCCCACGTCAAAATTGCCGGAGAAATTCAGCGCATTTGTGCCGAGAATGGCGGTGTTCGTGACGCCGTTGAGCAAAACGCGGTTGGCGATGGTGTGCGCGCCGCCATAGGCAAACACGCCAACGCCGGCCAGACCATTTTGCGTGTCGTCATCAAACGTCAACGTGCCAAGGCCCACCGGGCTGGTCACCAAATTGCCAGCCGAGGAAACCGAGTCGGCGCCAATGCCGAGAAAGCCACGGTTGACGATGGTGTCGAGGGTAAAGGTGTTATTGCCGGTGAGGATGGCGAAGCCGCCAGTGCCGGGCACGGTGGCGCCGCGATAGAAATGGCCGGGTCCGGAAATGACGCCGCTATAAAGTTGCGGTGCGGAGCCGTTGGTATTATAGGCGGCAAGCTGACCAATGTTGTTAACCTGACTGCCAGCGAGGGAATTATCAAACACTATCGGCTGCGTGAAGTTGGACACGGCGCCGTAAAACCGCACGTTCAGGATGTTGGTATAATTGCCCGTGGCGATGTTCTGAATGGTGAGCGTGCCGTTGGTGGCAATGACGGTGCCGCCGAACGGCAGGTTCCGCGTGCCCGCTGTGGCACTGGTGGTGTTTTGAACAATAGTGTTGCTGGCGAGCACGAAAGCATTCACTAACAGGCCGTTGGTCACATCGCGCGTGCCGGTCAACTGGAAGATGCCGCCGGCGAGCAACAGCGGTCCGTCGCCGAGCGTGGCCACGTTGGCGATAGCCAGCGTGCCGCTCGTAAGCAACGTGGGGCCATGATAATAATTGGTGGCGCTGATGGTTTCGGTGCTCGCGCCATTTTTGGTAAACCCGCCGGTGCCGCTGATGCTGCCGCTAAAAGTGGCACTGCTGCCGCCGGACAAACTCAATGAGCCGCTGCCTAAATTCACCGTGCCGCTGCCGGCGAGGGCCGAGACGGTCTCATTAAAATTATTCAGATTCAGCAAACCGCCGCTATTCACCGTCACTGTCGCGCCATCATTGATGCGCTCGGCGCTACCCAACGAGAGCGTACCGCTGAGGTTTAACTGGCCGACGGAAGTGAGCGTGCCATTCAGCGCCACCGTGCCGCTGTTCGCATTGAATTGGTTGAGCGACGCGACGGCCCCATTAACGGTGAGCGTGCCGGTGCCGGACATCGAAGTGGGACCGGTGCCGAGAATCGAGCCATTAAGCGTGATGTTGTTGGGGCCAACAAAATTGACGCCGTAATTGCCGTTGCTGATGGCGGCTCCAAAAACGAGACTGCCGGCCTGCGCGGCAAAATTTTCATCGGTCAGCAAACTGATCGGCAGGGCGATGCTCTGGCTGGCCGCCGAGTTGTTGGTCAGATTGTTGGCGAGCGTGATGCCGTTGCCGTTCAAAGTGTAGCTGCCGGCCGTGTTGGAAAAAGTCAGCGACCCGACGGTGCCGGAACCGCTGGAAACCGCAGGCAGATTGTTGGAGGCGATGCCGCCGGCGCCGGCGAAAGTCAAATTGTTGCCGCTGGTAGGCAACACATTGCCCAGCCAATTCGCAGCGGTATTCCAATTACCACCGGCCGCCGTCCACCGCGAGTTACCCGCTGGCGGCGGCACGTTACCGAACGTGGCGGTCAGACCAAAATCGTCAAAACCCAGCCCTTGGGAAGAGGAACCGTTGGCGGTTGAAATGATAAACTGCCAAGCCAGATAAAAGGGCGTTCCGTTCGTGATGCCCAGCCCGGAAACGGTGAAGGAAGAATTGCTGACGGCGGGATTCGCAAAATAGTACGTCGAGGCGCCGGACGGAAAAGGCCCCACATCGCCGCCAAAATAGTGCGTCCAATTGGTGCCGTCGTAGGAATAAAAAAATGTGACCGTGGCGGCGGTGGTGTTTTGGCGGAATTGCTTGATATTGTTCGTGATGGTCAGCCCCACAATGTTGCTGCCGGTGTTGTTGTAAAAGCCGAACATGATGTAGTTCGTCGGCGCCCAAAAATCCGAACTCGGGGGAGTGGCCGTGGAATGCACGCCCATGAAACCAACGCATCGGTCGGCAGCAGAACTGGTGCCCCAGTTGATGCGACCGCCGCCGGTGGGAGTGGTGCCCGAACCGCCGGTATTGAGATCGTCATAATCCCGGGTGCAGTTCTGGCAGGTCACCGGGGCATTGGTGAAGCGCACCGGCGGACTCTGGCAGTTCGCGGGCAAGTTGTAAGTTGGCAGCCCGACGCCTTGGGCAAACACCCAGCCGGTCGGCAACGCGGCGCTGGCAGCGATACCGAGTTCGTCAAAATTTTCATTGGCGCTGCCGCTAACCAGATAGGTTTCATATGGCTGCGCCAACAGCCGGCCGGGCGCAATCATTAAGCACAGCAGGGCGGTGCGCACAAACAAGGTTCGAAGGAGGGTTGGTTTCATCGGTGCAATATTTTTCAAATGGTGGGCCGTCCATGACGGCAGGAAGTTAGTTGAGAAAATTTGTGCCATGCGTGCCTTGCGCGTGCCAATCGAAATAAATCACATTGCGCAGATTATTGCCATGCACGGCCAGTGGCGAGATTTGCCCGTGCCACGTCGGCGGCGTAACGCTGGTGTCCAACTGCTGGTCCACATCGCGCAGGGCGTATAGTTCGGACAGGTTGTTGGTAAATTGATTGAGGGAAAGGACTTTCAAGGGTTTGTACGGCGCACCGGCCACCGGCGGATTGGCCCCGGCCGGATAGCCAAACGGACGGGAATTATTATCCCCGGAAATAATTTCGCCTCGTGTGGAATACGTCACACGGTTCGCGTCCGTCACGCCGGAAATGGTAATCCGCAGCGTCGAGGGGCAGGAGAAAACCGGCACGGCATTGATGGCGGCGGCGGCGGTAATTTGGCTCGCAGGATTAGCCAATCCCAAATAAGTCCACAAAAAATTAACCGGCTGATTGGTGGTGTTCACATTCGAACCCGCCAGCACCTCGCGAAACAACGGCCCGGGCAACCGGTCGCCATTGTCGTCCGCATACATCTGAAACGCCAGCCCAAGCTGCCGTTCGTTATTCAGACACTGAGTTTGCAAGGCCTTCGCCTTTGCTTTCGCCAACGCCGGCAGCAGCATGGCAGCGAGAATCGCAATGATCGCAATGACGACCAGCAATTCGATCAGGGTAAAAGCTAAATTTCGTTGGTTGGGAGATTTTGCTTTCATGAATGGAGTGGCCAAAGCCAGCGGGCGGGTGGATTGTTTTTCCCGGCCAAAATGTTGCTTCACTGTTTTCATTTCAAGTTTTTTGCATCAACCGCTGGTGTCAGTCACCCGGAAAACCCTCCCAACTATTTTCATGGATAACCAGTGTTAATCACACCGAATTAATACCGTCCCACTCTAGGCCACCCGCCGGACGGGAGAAATAGTGATTTTGTGCTATGGAGCCGCCGAACCTCAGCGCGTAATCTCCTCGCCATCGTATGACCAACCAAGGTTCCAGCTCGCCGGCACAAATATTCTTCCCTCGCCGGCGTGGCTTCCTCGCAGCGCACTTAGAAAAATCGCTCGCGCTCATCGCCGCCGGCTGCCTGCTGCTGGCTCCTTCCAGCCACGCAGCGGTCACGACCACCAGCCAATTACTGCTACCCGGCTCCCGCTTTGAAACGCCTTGGTACCTGACCGATTCCGGCCAACCCGGACCCACCGTCCTGATCGTCGGCGGTGTTCATGGCAACGAACCCGCCGGGGCCAACGCCGCCGAAACCATCCGGCAGTGGCCTCTTCAAAACGGAAAACTTCTGGTCATTCCGCGCGCCAATGTCCCTGGCCTCGCTGCCAACAAACGCCTCATCCCCGGCCTCGAAACCAATTTAAGCAATCTCAATCGCAACTATCCCCGCGCGCAGCAAACCAACGACGAAGCCCGCGGCGAACTCGCGCAGGCCATTTGGAAAATCGCCACCGATAATCATCCCGATTGGATTCTCGATCTGCACGAAGGTTACGATTTTCACCAGCTCAACGATAAAAGCGTCGGCAGCTCCATCATTTGTTTTCCGCTTCCCGCCGCCCAATTGGCCGCCGACACCATGCTCGCCGCCGTCAACGCCAGCATCACCAACCCCAGTCTCAAATTCGTCCGCCGCAACCTGCCGATTGATGGCAGCCTCGCTCGCGCCGCCGGCGAACATCTGCACGTTCCCGGCATGACCCTCGAAACCACCGACAAACAGCCGATGGAAAAACGCGTCGAGCAACATCAAATCATGGTGCGCACTCTGCTCGCGCACCTCGGCATGCTCACCGACGTCAAAATCACCGAACTCCCCGCCGCCGTGGGCGATACCAATAATAATCTTACACCGCACACGGCGAAAATCAAAGTCGCGCTCTATCAGGGCACTGGCACCGGTGGCAACGGCCCGCCTGACCTGATGAAAACCTTGAACGCCACCAACGCCACCACTTCCCTCGTGGCCGTTACGCCCGACGAAATCCGCGCCGGCGCGCTCACCAATTTTGACGTCGTCATTTTTGCCGGCGGCAGCGGCAGTCAGGAAGCCAAGGCCATCGGCGAAGACGGCCGGGCGCAGGTGGAAAAATTTGTCGCCCACGGCGGCGGCTACATCGGCATCTGCGCCGGCGCCTATCTCGCCACCGCCGGTTATCCCTGGAGCCTGCACCTCATCAACGCCCAAACCCTTTCGCCCAAATGGCAGCGCGGTAAGGCCGTGTTGAAAATGGAACTGACGCCCGCCGGCGCCGGCATTCTCGGCGGCGCGACGAATGTGGACGTGTTGTATCATCAGGGACCCATCGTCGGTCCCGCCGCCG
>TBL_comb47_HYPODRAFT_10000836_pt1 | contig 40453 bp, 40 predicted proteins | sample TroBogypolimnion_40_FD_10682 | JGI IMG/M metagenome (IMG submission 10682)
GCTGTAGTTATAAATGATAATATTATTGAAGCTGCCAGGTGTACTCTGCCTTTATCGGCTGCAACCGCAATTGGGGGAGAATCTCTTGGGATGCGCCACAGAGCAGGGTTAGGTATATCAGAAATTGCAGATGTAATTTGTATTATTGTTTCCGAAGAAACTGGTGGCATATCGATTGCTGAGAACGGACATTTAGTAAAAGGTCTTTCAAAAGATGCTTTACGAAACAGGTTATCAAGGGCTATTAAAACTCCTAACACAAAGGGACTCAGGAGAATTGTAGATGCGCTCAATAGGTAAAATTTCTGCGGTAATTCCATTCTTTAATGAACATAAAACCATAAAAGAAGTTATCAATAGAACTCTTCCATTTGTAGATAAAATATTTGCTATCAATGATGGTTCTAATGATGGATCAGAGTTGCTGGTGCCTCATAATAATAAAGTATTATTAGTCAATTTACCTCAAAATCTTGGAAAAGGTGCAGCAATTAATCATGGATTTAATCTTAGTTTCAATGAAGCATTTAATCTTACAATTACATTGGATGCCGATTTACAACATCCGCCTGAATTAATTCCAGAACTATTAAAAATGAATTCAGAAGATATTATAATCGGTAACAGGTTAAGCGATATGAGTATGATGCCAATACAAAGAAAACTAAGCAATTCTATTACTTCATTTCTACTTTCAAGAAAAACAAATCAAAAAATTATTGACAGTCAATGCGGATTTAGGGTTTATAGGACATCTATTTTACCCTCTATTTTGCCTAAATTTAACGGCTTTGAATCTGAAAGTGAGATTCTGGTTAATGCAGCCAGACAAAATTATAAGATTGGTTTTAGGATAATTCCGACTATTTATGGGAATGAAGAAAGTAAAATGAATGCATTAAAAGCTATTGTAGGTTTTATTAAAGTTATGTTGCTATAATTATATTAAACCAATTATTTAGATATTTCAATGAGATAATCTTGTCTTCACCAAAATGGAAAATAAAAAATCTATCGAAAGGTATTACTTTCAAAAAAGCAGCTGTGATCATTCTGAATAATAGAATTAAAAAAGCAGCTGTGAGTATAAAAAAATATCTAAAAGATGAAAGCCCTGAAAAATTGCACAATGTGAGAATCTCAATCAGGAGATTGCGCTATAACTTAGAAATATTTTATTCTCTATTTGATTCAAAGAAGTTGATGAAATTTCATGATTTGCTTATACAAATTCAAAATTCTACGGGAAATGTGCGGGATATCCATATTACAAATGAGAATATTTTACTATTTAAACACGATCAGGATAATGGATTTAATGATTTTATAATAAATAGACTCAAAGACAAACAAAAAATAATAATGGAAGATTTGAGAATACTTCTAATCTCCTATTTAAATTCTAGTGAATTGAAAAATTTTGTAAAACTAATCAAATAAATGGAGGTCTTATGAAATTGAAATATTTTTCTCATTCTGCATTCCAGATAACAACAGATAATAATAAAAATATATTAATTGACCCGTTTCTCGATGATAATCCAACTTCCCCAGTTAAATCAAAAGATATTACTGCTGATTACATAATTTTATCTCATGCACATGGTGATCATCTTGGTGATACATTTAAAATAGCTGATCAACATACTCTAATTATCTGTGTTAATGAACTAGCCAATTATTGTATTTCAAAAGGCTTCAAAGCTCATAATATGCATATCGGTGGAGGACACGATTTTGACTTTGGTAGAGTTAAATTTACAATTGCACATCATGGTTCAATAACCCCGAGTGGTGAATATGCAGGCGAACCAGCTGGAATAATTGTCACAATAAACAATAAAACAATTTACCATACCGGTGATACTTCTTTATTCTATGATATGAAGCTTATAGGGGAAATGACCAAAATTGATTATATGCTCCTGCCGATTGGAGATAATTATACAATGGGAATTAATGATGCTGTCAAAGCTGTTGAATTAGTTAACCCTGGATTGTCTATTCCGATGCATTATAACACTTTTCCCGTTATAAAAGCAAATCCGGAAGAATTTGAAAAGAAAGTTAAGGAGAAAGGGTATAATTGCAGGGTTATGCGTTTTGGCGAAGAAATCGAGTTGTAATTAGATAGAATTATTTTATGAAAATTACTATAGAATAACTATTTTAGTGATCTGATTAAAGGATTTCTAATCAATAATTATTGTTTATTTTAATGACTAAAGTTATTTCAGTTGCCAATCAGAAGGGAGGAGTAGGGAAAACTACAACTTCTATCAATTTATCATCGTCACTTGCTGCTGCAGAAAAGAAGACATTACTTATTGATATAGATCCACAGGCTAATTCATCTTCAGGTTTAAGTGTTTCTAACCATATTCCCTCAATATATGAAGTAATCATTGGAAAGGAAGATATTAATAATGCTATTATTGGTACGTTTATGCCATTTTTGGATCTTCTCCCTTCCAATATCAATCTTGTAGGATCAGAAATTGAGATGGTTGATATGGAAAATAGGGAAGGGCTATTAAAAAAAGCATTAGCCGGGCTTAAAAAGGAATATGATTATATTATTATTGATTGCCCTCCATCACTTGGATTACTGACTTTGAATGCATTAAATGGGTCAAATTCAGTACTAATACCTGTTCAATGTGAATACTTTGCTTTGGAGGGATTAGGGCAACTATTAAATACTATTAATATTGTGAAGCAGCATTTTAATAAAAATCTTACGATTGAAGGAGTTCTTCTTACTATGTTTGATACAAGATTAAGATTGTCTCATTCTGTAGCTGAAGAAGTTAGAAAATATTTCGGTGAAAAAGTGTTTGATACAATTATCCATAGGAATGTGAGAATTTCAGAAGCTCCAAGTTTTGGCAAACCTGTTATTTTATATGATGCGATTTCTTCAGGTTCAAAAAATTATATCTCTTTGGCATCTGAACTGCTTAAAAGAAATTCTCAGGTGTTAGCATGAGTAAATTAAAACCTGGATTAGGTCGAGGTCTAGATGCATTGATGAATCCTCAGAATTATTTAAACGATTCATCTGATTCCGTCTCATACAACGATCTTAAAAAAGATGATGGAACCGAATATGATATTCTTGCTAAAATTCCGGTAGATTTAATATCTCCTAATCCATTTCAACCTAGAACCAATTTTGACCCAATAGCTCTTGAAGAGCTTAAAAAATCAATTCTTGAAAACGGATTAATACAGCCGGTTACAGTAAGGCGTGTTGATAATCATCGTTATCAGCTTATTTCTGGAGAACGAAGATTAAAAGCATGTATAGATATAGGTTATAGGGAAATCCCTGCATATATAATTAAAGTTGACTCAGATGAATCCATGCTCGCCATGGCCTTAATTGAGAATATACAAAGGGAGAAATTAAATCCGGTTGAAATAGGTATGGCGTATAAGCGCCTTATGGAAGAATGCCATTTGACTCAGGAACAAATAGCAGATAAAGTTGGGAAGGACAGAACAACAGTGGCTAATTCAATAAGACTGTTAAAACTTCCTAAAGAAATTCTTGACAGTCTTATTTCCGAAGAAATTTCCTCCGGTCATGCAAGAGCACTTATTAATCTTCCGGGTGAAGCCGTACAACTTGAAGCCTTACTAAAAATCAGGGAAGGAAGTTTATCTGTAAGGAAGGTAGAGCAACTTGTTAAGAAATTTCTTATGGATGAGCACAAACCTAGAAAGTCAAGTACAAATACGGAAAAATCTTTACTGACTTCAGCTAATAATAACGATGTTGAGGATAAACTCAGGAAAATATTCGGAACGAAAGTTATATGTAAACAAAAGCAAAACGGAAGCGGTGAATTAGTAATTGAGTTTTATTCATATGACGAACTTGAACGGTTGTTTGATTTATTTGAGATTATCAGCAAAACATATAATTAATACAGTAATCTTCTGCATTATTTTTATTTCTGCCATTAATGCCCAGGATAACGCAAATAAAAATGATACTATTTTTGTTATGCAGAAATCAGCTTGGGGAGCAGTTTTAAGGAGCGCAGTTGTTCCAGGTTTAGGGCAGATTTACAATCATTCATATTGGAAAGCTCCAATAGTTTGGGGAATAAGTGCCTGGCTTGTTTATAACTGGGTTCAAAATAATAATTATTATTGGCAATTTAGCAAGTCATACTTACAAAATATAAATAATCCTAATATAAGTTATCAACTATTACAGGCATATCGGGACCACAGGGACTTTTACAGGGACCAAAGAGATCTTTTTACAATCTATATGGGTATCACATATTTACTCCAATTAGTAGATGCTTACGTAGATGCTCAACTTTTTGATTTTACTGTAGAGGAAAATTATCATACTGGATTACCGTCTATCAATTTTAAACTAAGGTTTTAAATAATAATATTGAATTTTGTTCAGATTAGTTTGATTATTCGTTCAATCAAAGAATAACTATTATGCATAATGTAATTATATGTAAATCATGTGGTGCAGAGAATCCTTATTTTGAATCAATTTGTAAGAATTGCAACTCTTTTCTCAGGGAGAAAATATTTAACATTGATTTATGGAAAACTATTTCCGGTCTAATAGACGTTCCAGTTAAAACATTTAGAATAATTATTCAAGCGGAGCATAAAAATTTTATTTCATTTATTTTTTTATTATCAGTATTCAAATTATTTGTTACTTCAATATTCATTTCTCTTGCAATATTTAGAAACGAAGAAGCTATAAGTTTATTTTTCCCAAAATTATTGTACTTTTCTACAGGTATGATAATTCTGATGATAGTTCTTTCCTCAATATTATCTTTTGTAATAAATAAAAATGCAGTCGTTTCAAGATTCAAGGATATATTTGCAGTATTAACATATTCTTTACTACCATACTCTTTTGCAGCGATAGTACTTTTTACAATTGAAATTATAATATTCGGCGGGAACTTATTCTCAGTTAACCCCTCGCCTTTTGTTATTAAAAGTTTTCTTGCCTGGGTTTTAACAGTAATTGAAATACTAATAATCTTATGGAGTTTATTTTTACTAATTACTGGAATTTACGCTCAAACAAAATCAAAAATATTTTCATTGATAAGTGGTTTTATTATTAATATCATTATTTTTGCGTCTATTTATTTTTATTCAATTTATTTGGCAATATGAATACAGAATTATTAACTGAAGAAAAAAAATATTTTATTCCGGTTTACAAACGTATACCAATTAATATTTCTCACGGTGAGGGAGTTCATCTTTTTGACACAGAAGGCAATAGATACCTCGATTTCTTTGCAGGTTTGGGAGTGAATGCTTTGGGTTACTCACATCCTGGGATAAATAAAGCCATTTTCGAACAGATAAGTAAATTCGGACATTTATCTAATAATTTTATAACAGAAATTCAGATTGAGTTTGCTAGAAAACTTTTAAAAATCGCAAATATGTCCAAGGTATTTTTGACGAATAGCGGTACTGAAACAGTTGAGGCAGCTATTAAATTGGTAAGAAAGAAAAAGGGCCATGATAAAACTATTTTCTCATTATCCAATGCGTTCCATGGAAGAACTTATGGGGCACTTTCACTAACAGCTAAGGATAAATATAGAATTCCGTTTATGCCGCTGCTTCCAAATGTATCCCAAATAAAGTTTAATGATATTTCTGACCTAAAGGATAAAATCAATTCAAATACAGCATCAATATTTCTAGAGTTTATTCAAGGAGAAGGCGGTATTAACATGATCTCGGAGGAATTTGCTTATGAACTTACTTCTCTCAGAGAAAAATTTGGATTCTTACTTATTAGTGATTGTATACAATGTGGAATTGGCAGGACAGGAAAAGGTTTTTCCCATGAATATTTTAATATTCATCCTGACATGATATTGTCTGCTAAAGCCATAGGTGGCGGACTTCCATTAGGTGCATTAATGGTAAATGAAGAACTTGCTGGTGTTTTCTCAAATGGAGAACATGGTACCACATTTGGTGGGAATCCAGTAAGTTGTGCAGCAGGTAATGTTGTATTAACTGAAGTATTTGAAAACAAATTAGTTGAAGAGGTCATGAAAAACGGATCGTACTTTATTGATCAGCTTAATGAGTTGAAGTATCTGTATCAAAAGGATATTAAGGAAGTCAGAGGACGAGGTTATATGATCGGGGTTGATTTTAATTATGAGTGCTCAGATATCGTTGACAAACTTCGAGAAAGGAAAATATTAGCTAATTGCACTAATAATACTGTATTAAGATTATTACCTCCTTTAATAGCCGCAAAAACAGATATCGACTATTTCTTATACAATTTACATGAAATATTAAAGGAAAAAGACAAACAATAATGAGCCTAAAAACTGATGTTCTTGTCATAGGCAGCGGAATTGCTGGATTGTTTACTGCTTTGAAAATTTCTGAATATGCTGATGTTATCCTTATAACAAAAAAAAACAAAGACGATTCAAATACCAATTTTGCACAAGGTGGTATTGCCTCTGTCATTGATACGAAAGATACATTTGATAAGCATATTCAGGATACTCTAATAGCGGGAGCAGGTCTCTGTAATAAAAATGCAGTTGAAATTATGGTAAATGAAGGTCCACAAAGAATTGAAGATCTTATTCAACTTGGCACGGATTTTACTCGCAAAGATGGCAAACTTGACTTGGCTAAAGAAGGTGGTCATTCGATGCCAAGAATAGTTCATTCAAAAGACTTAACTGGGAAAGAGATAGAGAGAGCTCTAATTGAAAGTGTTAATTCACGTAAAAACATAATAGTTATAGAAAATACTTTAGCTATAGATTTGCTTACAGAGCATAATACACATAATTTAAATGAAGCTACTCTAAATAACAGAAATTGTTGGGGAGCTTATGTCTTACTTTGTAATACAAATAAAGTGGAAAAAATAGTATCAAAAGCAACAGTACTTGCTACTGGTGGATTGGGACAAGTTTATCTCCATACCACTAATCCACCTATCGCTACAGGTGATGGATTTGCTATGGCTTATAGAGCAGGAGCACGTCTCGGTAATATGGAATTTATTCAATTCCATCCAACCAGTTTGTATACTTCCGAGAATCAGAGGGATTTTCATAAACCTGCATTTCTCATTTCTGAGGCTGTACGAGGATTTGGCGGAGTACTCAGAACTCAGGATGGAAATGAGTTTATGGAAAAGTACGACCGGCGGAAAGATTTAGCTCCAAGAGATATTGTTGCACGGGCAATAGACAGTGAATTAAAAAGAAGGGGAGACGAGTTTGTTTTTCTGGATATTACACATAAACCGAAAGAATCTATAATAGAGCATTTCCCAAATATATACAACAGTTGTCTAAAAATCAATCTGGATATAACTAAGGATTATATTCCTGTAGTTCCGGCAGCTCATTATGCTTGTGGAGGAATAATTGTTGATGAATTTTCAAGGACTTCCTTAAATGGATTGTATGCATGTGGTGAGGTTACTATGACTGGTGTTCATGGTTCTAATCGACTGGCAAGTAATTCCTTGCTGGAGGCTGTTGTTTTCGGATATCGAGCTTCACTGGATCTTAAAGAGTTTCTTAAAAACAAAGAATTACAGTGCCCTGATATTCCTGAATGGGATGATTCCGGTACATTATCAGCAGATGAAAAAGTGCTTATTACCCATAGTACTAGAGAAGTTAAACAGGTTATGTGGGATTATGTCGGTATAGTAAGATCAAATTTACGTTTAGAAAGAGCTGCAAGAAGAATTCATAATATTTTTCTGGAAACTGAAAATCTTTATAAAAAGACAAAAATATTTGAAGATATTCTTGAACTTAGGAATCTTGTAGCTTGTGCACATATAATAATAAAATCAGCCAGACACAGGAAAGAAAGCCGAGGTCTGCATTATACCCTAGATTATCCTTCTGTGGATTATATTTCAGACCCTAAAGACACTATAATTATTAATACTCATCCGTAGGCTAATTTAATTTAGACTATTAAGGGGTATAATTGGGATTAATGTTTTTATATATTACCCCATATCTAATGCCTTTTGTACTTACGGTTACTTCAGATAAGTTAAGCAGTTTCATAATTTCATAAAGTACTATTGTTCCAGCCAATAATACGTCATTTCTCCCAATAACAATCTCTTTATATTTATCGCTAATCTGTTTTGAAGAAAGATGTTTTAATTCATCACTTAACATCTTAATATCCTTAATCTTTAATATAGCCCCCTCGACATTATCTTCATTATAATATGAAAGTCCTTTTTGAATACATGCTAGAGTAGTTGGTGTGCCGGCAATCGCAATTGTTTTGACCTGACTAGGTATTTTAACTTCTTTAAAAATAATCTTTAAATATTCGACATAATCAATTATTTCATTATTCAGGGGAGGGTCGTGTTTAAAAAATATTTCACTACCAGTTACAACACCTGCATAAAAACTTTTTTTGAAAATAATTTTATCAGATCTGCCCAAGATTAACTCAGTGCTACCTCCACCAATATCTATTACTAGCACATTGCTATTTAAATTTGTTAAATCAGATATTACACCTAAAAAACTAAATTCTGCTTCAAGTTCTCCAGAAATAATTTCAATAACTATTCCCGTTTTAGTCTTTATAAGATTAAGGATTTCCTGTGAATTTGACGCAATGCGGAAAGCATTTGTCGCTATAGCAAAGATTTTTTCACATTTATATTGATTAATAATAGATTTATAATCTAACATAATATTCAGAAATTCATTAATTTTCTCTTCATTTATTCTACCTCCTGGTATTAGACCTTTTCCAATCCTGGGTATTCTGAATTCATTTAATAATTTGCTAATTTTATTCTCAGTTATTTCTGCAATTAACAGAATTACAGTATTAGTACCTATATCAATTGAAGCAATATTCATAAAATTTCTTTATTTTAAGTAGTATTATAAAATAACTTATGAAAACATTAAATAAAACTTCTAAATTATTCGCATTTCTAGCATTAGCTGCTTGCTCTATTTGGATTGGGGCCTATCTTTCAAGACAATTCATCAGTTACCAATTGTTCGAAGCACATGATCTTTCATTGAAATCCTACATTAATCCGATAAACATTAGTGGAATATTGACTACAATGCTCCCATCTGTAACCACATCTTTTGTCGCATATATTGCATTTATTGTCTTTTTTATGTTTTTCCTGGTGATTTCAAGAATAAATTTAAGAAATAATGGCTGGTTATTTATTATTGCAGTAGTAATCTTAATAACATTCCCTTTTGAAGTTTATTTGATGACGATAGATTATAAACTTATTTTACAATTAAATTCAGGTGTTTTTGATTCAAATTACCTTGTAGAATTGATACGAAAGAGGATTCAAGTATTAAGCAGTTTTCCCTTAATAGAGGTTTTCTGTTATTTATCATTTTATTTTTTCCTCATATTCCGTCCATTGACCAAAAAATATAATGAAAATTAAAGAAAAAGAATTTGAAGAATTTATACAGGAGTTGAAGGCATTGTCTGTTCAACTAGGTGCGGAAGTGCGTTTTGAAAAAGGTGATTTTAAGGGTGGTTATTGTATTCTAAAAGAAAGTAAAGTAATAGTAATTAATAAAATGGCCAATTTGCAGCGAAAAGCAATGATTTTGTCTATGGCTCTAAAGGAACTTGGGGTTGATCAGATATACATAACTCCACGAGTACGTGAATTAATTGAAGAAATGGCTGCGGAATTTACAAAATGAGAATTTTAATTATTAATGGTCCTAATTTAAACCTTTTAGGTATACGTGCTAAGGATTTATATGGCTCATTAACTTTGAATGATCTTAATGCATTGATAGAAAAAGAATATCCAGAAATCCAATTCGAATTTTTCCAATCAAACATTGAAGGGGAAATAATAACAAAAATTCAGCAATCCAACGAATTAAACAGTGCACTTATAATTAACCCAGGCGGATATGCTCATACCTCAGTTGCAATTAAAGATGCCCTGGAAGAATGTAAAATAATAAAAATTGAGGTACATCTCTCGCATTTGGTCAATAGAGAGAGTTACAGACAGAATTTACTAACTGCTGCAAGTTGTGATGGTTACATCTCTGGTTTCAAAGAAAAAAGTTACTTTGCGGCCGTTTATTTAGTTTTGGCAATGGTTAAACTTAACAATATCTAAACTATTTTCTAAAAATACTTAATTAATGATCGACTCATGTTGCTATTATTAAAGGAAATATTTATTTTCATTAAAGTATATTATGGGTTATAATGAAGGACCTCTCGATTAAAAAACTGTATTACTCTATTAGCGAAGTAAGTAAAATTACGGATATTGAGCAATATGTACTTAGATATTGGGAAACTGAGTTTGAAGAATTGAACCCTCAGAAAAACAGAGCTGGAAACAGAATTTTTACGAATAAAGATATTCAAATTATACTTTATATAAAATCTCTGTTACGAGAGAAAAAATATACAATTGAAGGTGCTAAAAAGATTTTGGCTGATTTTAAACCAGAAATTGCACCAATAAAAACAGAGTTTCATAACTCAATCGTTGCTGATGTAGATGTTATTGTTCAAACTGAAATCAGAAAAGAAAAGAATCCGATTAAAAAAGACCTTGAAGATTTAAAGGAATTTTTAGAATATTTATTGTCAAAATTGTAGTTAATTCGGAACGTGGCGCAGCCCGGTAGCGTACCTGAATGGGGTTCAGGGGGTCGGGGGTTCAAATCCCCCCGTTCCGACAAAAATGATCCAGTTTTACCCTTAAATTGTACCTTTCTTGCCTTTCACCCCAAGTTTATTTTTTCAAGACGGTTTTCTTATTTATTTTTACTTTTTTGTTAAGTTCTTGTGAGACAACTGAATACGATTTCCTTCACAGCCTGTTTCTCAGTTATTTATCCTGTAAAATAAACGAAAGTGTTAAAAAGGACATTTATGAGTTATAGAATATTCTTTGTATTGTTTTATCTTTTCTTTTCTATATCCCTTTTTTCACAGCAATCATATTTTATCAAATATAGAAATAATCTTAGTAAAAGTGAGATTGCTGATAAACTGGTTTCAAAACAGTTACTGCATACTTCTTTGATGAAATCATTTTCCGGTAACAATTTTAAGGCTCAATATTTTGCCAGGAATTTTGGCAGTGACATTGAGTCTCTTTCAAGAATTGTGAAAGTTACTTTTAATAATAATGTAGATGGCAGTTCTTTTTTTCAATTAGCTATTAATGACTCGGATGTTGAATATATTGAACCTTCTCATAATTACAGAATTGAAACTTTACCTAATGATAGTCTTGTAAGTCAACAATGGGCTCTGGCCAAAATTCAAGCCTTCGATGCATGGAAAATAACTCAGGGATCAGATACTGTTCTACTAGGGTTAATTGATACCGGAATTGATTATCTGCATCCTGACTTAAAGAATAAAATTTATTTCAACTCTGGTGAAATAGGAATTGATGCAAATGGAAAAGATAAAAGATCAAATGGTATTGATGATGACGGCAACGGATATATTGATGACTATATGGGTTTTGATTTCGTTGACCGCGTAGGCTTTCCTTTTGATTCAACCGGGGGAGATTATCTGAATTGGGATAATAATCCGTTGGATGAAAATGGTCATGGCACTTATATAGCTGGTATTGCAGGAGCTGAAACAAATAATGGTATAGGAGTAGCGGGTGTAGCACCAAAAATTAAAATATTAAATATCCGTGCATTTGATCCAACTGGGAATGGAAGTGAAGATGATGTAGCTGCCGCAATATTATATGCTGTTCAAATGAAGTGCAAAGTAATAAATATGAGTTTTGGCGACAATTCATTCTCTTATGTTTTAAGGGATGTTGTAAGATATGCCTATTCTCAAAACATAGTAATGGTTGCTAGTTCAGGAAATGATGGTTCTGATCAGCCTCATTATCCTTCCGGATATTCAGAATGTATCTGTGTGGGTAATTCTACACAAGATGATTATGTTGCTTCAAGTTCGAATTATGGATCAACACTTGATCTCGTGGCTCCAGGATCATTCATTTTAACAACCGCCAAAGGAGACAGTTATGCAGTTGTTAGCGGAACATCAGCATCAGCACCTTTTGTATCAGCTACTGCAGCACTTATCCTTTCAATTGGCAATTATACCAATGAAGAGGTAAAGCAGATTATTAAGTCAACTTGTGACGATATCGGAGATCCGGGGTGGGATATTTATAGCGGAGCCGGTAGATTGAACGTCTACCGGGCATTAACTGTTCCAGCAGCTTCTGTAATCAAATTTAATAGCCCCACACAGGATTTTGCAACTGATCAGGATACGCTTGTTATAAATGCTTCAATACTTTCTGCCTACTTCCAGTCCTACGATCTTTATTATGGAATGGGGATTAACCCGTCAACCTGGAATTTACTCCTGCAGAAACAACAATATCAGTTTTCAAATAAAGATATTTATAAACTTTCTCTTTCCAGATTGCCTGATACTGTATATAACCTAAGGATAGTTGTCCACCTTATTAATGGAAATACACTTGAAGAAAGAGTCAATTTTTATATCATGAGAACAGCCCCTTCTGCGCATCTTATTTCTTTTGGACCCTCTTTTTATGGAGACAAAATGACTGCATTGGCTGTGATGTATACTGACCAGCCTTGTGTTACCCGGATGTATTATAGAAAAACAGGGGAGACACAGTTTAAGTTTATTACTCTTGACGGATTTAACACTAATAACCAGTTCATAAAAACCACAAGTTATGGCTTTATTCCTAAAGAGCTAGTAGATGAAAATAGTACTTATGAAATATATTTTGAAGCAGAAAACCTGGTCGGTAAAACAACTGTAATTAAAGACGGCACCAACAATTTTACAGTTAATACGACAGCAAATTTCAATTTAGCTGCGGAGACAGTACTTCCATATTCTTTACCTTCTGGTGACATTTATCAAAATCCATTAAATTTAACTTCACCCGATTTGAGCGAGGTTGCAATAAGAGAATTCACAAATTCGAACATTACAAACTTTTATAAACTAACCAATAATAATTTTGTAAAATTTGATTCACTGAATTCAAAAATTGTTCAGGATTATGGCGATTTCAATAATAATGGGAAAAAGGATCTTTTAACTTTCTTTGTGCGTAATACATATATTTATGAACAAGCAGATTCAAATTCAACAAATCTTAACCTTAAATTTGCAGATTCAACTAATAAATTCTGGCCGATTATGGCCAAAGATATTGATGGTGACGGTATTACAGAGATACTAGAAGTCAATAGTGATACTTCAATTATAGTCTGGAAAGTAGATCCTAATCTCAAACTTTATTCACCGGATACACTATCAAATTTCAGTCCTGTAGGTATATCTTCTAATATAATTAATTCTCCAAATGCTGTTGTAACTGATATGTATGGATCCGGGAAAAATCAAATATGGATGGTAGATGGAGATGGTGATATATATGATTATAAAGTGCTAGGACCAGGAAATTTTCAAAAAGATAAAGTAATACCAACTGGATTTCTTGGCACTTCTGCCTATCTGACTTCAGGGAATTATTTGGGAAACGGAAGTAATGTAATGGCTGTACTTTTACATTCCATTGATGCAATTGATATAGCCCCCTTTTATCGTCTGCTTGTATTTAATATAGTTAATAATTCCATAGATACAATTTATGATCAGGTATTTATAGATCCATCTACTGAATTTAATTCAACTTTTCAACAATCCGATAATAGCATTAGATTTTCAGACCTCGACAATGATGGGAAAGATGAACTAATTCTCTTTATGTTTCCTTATTCTTATATATTTAAATTTGATCATAATTCAAATAATATAATATCATATAAGGAAAATATAAATTCCAATTCTATATTTATCGGAGATCTAAACCATAATAATGTTAAGGAAGTTGGGTTTCCAACAAGTAATGGAATTAATTTTTACGAGTTTGCTAGTTCGAATAAAGCATATACTCCTTATAATGTTTCTGGCTTCAGTAATGATTCCGTTAGTATTAACTTAACATGGAATGGATCAGGAAATTATTATTATATTTATCGTGGTTTAGATAAGGATCACCTTATTAAAATAGATTCAGTATCTTCCCGAAATTATACAAGCATTGTACCCGTGAAGGGGAATTACTATTTTGCTGTACAATCTGTAGATCTATCAAAGCAATTTACAGTATCAGATATATCAGGTGTTGTAATTATTTATGCACATACACCTGCAAAGGTAATATCTGTTGTAAGTAAAAGTCCAACAACTGTTCTTGTTCAGCTTTCTGACATTATAAACAATAAAATTGATGATCTCAGATCATTTATTTTACTCGGCACAGGTTTTCCGAATTCAATCTCTCCCTCAAGCCAGTTTTCCTATCTGCTTACTTTTAGAGATAGAATCCCAATTGGTTTAAATAAGCTTGCTGTTAATGGTCTTTTGGATCATTATGGATCACCTGTTCCTCAGGATACCATCAGTTTTACAATTGATTCAGTTTTTGTAAATAGTGAATTTTTTATAACATCTTATCAAATTATAAATCCTTATAAAATTAAAATCACATTTAATCTGGATTTAGACCCAAATTCAGTTTCAAATTTAAGTAACTTTACTTTTCAGCCGGATAATTCAATTGGGAAAATTGATATTGACCCCTCCGATCTTAAAACTATTTATCTCACACTAAAAGGGAAGCCGGTTGGTTCAATAGGGGTGGAATATACTCTAAAGATTTCAAATTTATCATCATCATCTGCAACTGGAAATATAAAAATTAATCAGGGTGCAGGAAGCTATCTTGTGCTTGCTAGTGTTGCGCAGAACCTCTCTAATGTTTATGTATACCCAAGCCCCGTAAAATTAAATGCAGGAAAAATGACTTTTGCGAATCTTCCTCAAAGAGTAAAAATTATCATTTTTACTATTAATGGTGTTAAAATCAGTGAAATTGATGAGACTACCGGTACTGGCGGTGTTGATTTTAATCTCAGAGACAAAAATAATAATCTTATCAGCAGCGGCATTTACATTTATAGAATTGTCCGTATTGATAATTCTAATAATGAAGTGGAAGAAAAAGTTGGTAAATTTGCGGTTATAAAAGAATGAATAAATTAAAAGAAATAAATACTTTTTCAAATTATTTGAGTTTAACCAGACTTCTTCTTGCAATTCCTTTTTGGATCATGCTTGATAATTTTATTCCCCTCAGATATTATCTTTTTGTTTTAGCAGTTTTCGGTGCATTAACTGATTTTCTTGATGGGCATTTTGCAAGGAAGTTAAATCAGGTTACCGAATTAGGTAAAATAATTGACCCTCTTGCTGATAAAATCTGTATTGGAATAATAATAACAAAACTTTTTCTTATTGGGCAAATCCCTTCCTTCTATTTTTATATGATAATTGGCAGAGATCTGCTGATATTTATTGGGGGAATATATATAACTAAGAAAATAGGAAAGGTTTTACCGTCCAATATGCTTGGAAAAGTAACAGTATTTGTCATAGGAATTGTTATTTTATTCATTATTCTAGGGATAGACAAAGGCATACTTCCATACTTAATATTATTTTATACCAGCCTCGTATTGATAGTTGGTTCATTCCTTGGTTATTTATTTAGGGCATTAGAATTCTTAAAGGGAAATAAATATGAGTCTGTTTGATAATTTCAATTTCAATAAACTAAAAGACGGTCTTTCGAAAACCAGGAATAAAATTGTAAATACAATTACTGAGACAATTAGCGGTAAAGCGGTAATTGATGACAAGACTCTTGACGAAATTGAGGAAATACTTATAAGTTCCGACATTGGCTTTGATACTGCTAATTCTATAATAGAAAATACACGAAAGAATTTAAAGTCTGATAAAGACCGATCGGATTTAAATATACTCGGATCTGTTAAAAAGGAACTAATTTCTGTTTTTAATTTTCAAAATAACGACACATACGATTCAAAGCTTTTAAAATTCAAGCCATATGTTATTCTTATTGTTGGAATTAATGGAGCAGGGAAGACCACTACTATTGGTAAACTTGCTTATAATTTTAAGAATGCAGGGCTTAAAGTTGTTATTGGAGCTGCTGATACTTTTAGAGCAGCGGCAAATGAACAACTTGAAATATGGTCAAAGCGCGCTGGTGTCCAACTTATTCAAAAAGCCCAGGGGTCTGATCCATCATCTGTTGTATTTGAAACGGTTCAGAAAGCTGTGAAAGAAAAATTTGATGTTGTACTTATTGATACAGCAGGCAGGCTGCATAATAAATCGCATTTAATGGATGAACTTGGTAAAATAAAAAGAGTAATTACAAAGGTGCTCCCGGATGCTCCGCATGATACATTTCTAGTCATTGATGGTAATACCGGACAAAATGCGCTTGTACAGGCTGATGAATTTTCAAAAGTGACAAATATCACTGGACTAATAGTAACTAAATTAGATGGAACTGCTAAAGGTGGGGTTATTTTTCAAATCTGTGCTAATCAAAAAATACCAGTTAAATATATAGGGGTTGGTGAAAATATCGACGACCTACAGACCTTCAATCCAGAACTATTTGTAAAAGCCATCTTCGATCTCTAGATTTTTGATCTAATTATAGAGGGGAAATATTGCTACAAAAACAGGGGGGAGTGGCCAAAATCAGTTGATCTATTCACATTTTATTAACATCGCCATAATGTATTACTTTATTTAGTTTACATAATATACATTATAGGACTATACAGTCAGCGTTAATGAAGAGTTATTAAGAGTTTATATTAATACTTAAAGAACCCCTCTCCGGATTTTTTACCTAATTTTCCTGCTGCAACCATTTTTTTTAACAAAGGACATGGCCGGTATTTAGAATCATTATATCCGTTGTATAAAACTTCTATTATAGCAAGGCATACATCAAGTCCAATAAAATCTGCTAAAGTTAATGGTCCCATTGGATGGTTCATTCCTAACTTCATAACAGTATCAATATCCTCAGCTGATGCAACCCCTTCCATTAAGGCGAATATTGCCTCATTTATCATAGGCATCAGAATTCTATTAGAAATAAATCCTGGGAAATCAAATACTTCTACGGGACATTTATCCAATTTAATCGAAAGTTCTTTGACCGTCTGAAAGGTCTCATCACTTGTTGAATATCCGCGAATTATCTCTACAAGTTTCATAAGTGGTACAGGATTCATAAAATGCATACCTATAAATCTATCAGGGCGATGATTTGAAGATAATTCAGTTAAAGAAATTGATGATGTATTTGAGGCGAATATTGAATCAGATTTAATAATATTGTCTAATTTATCAAAAATTTCTAATTTGGCTTTTTTATTTTCATAAATAGCTTCGATAATAAGATCTGATTCTTTAGGTGTATTCTCAATCGAAACAATTTTTCTTATCTTTTGAAGGGCCTGTTCTTTAAGAGTTTCTGTAATTATCTCTTTTTTGACCTGTCTTTGCATATTTATAGTTATATTATTCAAGGCACGGTCGGCAAGTTCATTTGTCAATTCAACTAGGTTAACATTATATCCTTTTAAGGCAAAAACATGTACAATGCCATTTCCCATCGTACCGCCACCAATGACCGAAACAGATTTTATTTCCATCTAATAACTCATTCTTTTATTATAAAATAAACTAATAAACGTGCTCCCACTGAAGGTCAAAATCCTGATTTTACAGATCATATCAATCTTAGTTAAGGCGTGATTTTATCTTTGTATCAGTTAAAGCAGATAATTCAAAAATAATATTGCTGGCAATCAGATTAAGATTTACATTATTTTTGATTACAGTGTTAAGATAATCCAGCTTAACAACAGTTTCATTAATTTCTAATTCATGAAATTTAGAATTGAATTTTTCCAGAGTTTCTGAATATTTACTAAAGAAATAATTCTGATTCCCAATTCTGTTCTTTTGAATATCATTTAACCATATTATTATCATTTGAATTAAAATCCTCATAAGATCTGCAGAATTTTCTTTCAAGAAAAAAGACATTTCTTCTAAAGCTGAATGATATTTTCTTGCAAATGAATATCTTAGAATTGATATTGTCTTATCGAGAAGGAAATAAAAATCATTATCTATCAGATCAAGAGCATTAGTGACAGATCCATTAGAAAATGGAGCAACAGATTCCGCCAGATTTTCTTCTATTTTAAAGTAATTTACAAGAATTTCCTTAATTTCATAATTATTGAGTGGTTTAAAATTAAGAGCCCAGCACCTGGATTTTATTGTTTCACGTAACAAACCAGGGTATGGTGTTGTAAGAATGAATATAACTCCTTCAGGGGGTTCCTCTAAATTCTTGAGTAATGCATTTTGGGCTTCTTCATTCATAAAATGAGCATCAGAGATTAATACAGTTCTGAATTTTATATCGCTAAAACTCATTGAAAGAAACTTTTTTATATCCTTTATGCTGCTTTTTTTAATCACATTTGCTTTTTCGATATCAAGACGGTAATATGGATTTTGAACTTTTCTTTGAACTTGTTCTTTTATATTATCAAGATCATCCTGGCTTAATTTTTCAAATGGTCCACTATCATCATTTTCATTTTTCCCTCTAGGCAAAGGATATATATATTTGACATAAGGTTCAGAAAATGATGATATGATTTTTCTTATTCGATCGAAATCAGAATTATTTGTTTCATTTACAGATTCTGTAAATCTAATTGCGGTAAGCTCCTTCCCTATTCCTTCAATTCCTGTAAAAAGGAATGCATGAGGTATGCTTGATGAAGATATCAGTTTCTCAAGAATCTCAATGATTGATTGTTGACCATATATGCCATTCCACCTGTTTTTCATAAAATAAAAAGGCGCTCTTGAAGCGCCTTTGACTTAAAAATCATCCTCATTGTAGAAAAAATCTTCATCGGAAGGATAATCAGGCCAAATATCTTCAATTGTTTCATAAGGTTCATCAGAATCCTCTAGTTCAAGCAAATTTTCAACAACTTCATAAGGAGCTCCTATCCTTTCGGCATAATCGATTAGTTCTTCCTTTGTTGCCGGCCAAGGTGCATCATCTAAATAAGAAGCAAGCTCCACAGTCCAGATCATATTACAATTCTCCCAATTTAATTTTTATTACCTGAAGCAAAATAACTCATATCATCGAAAAAGAATTCAGCCGGATTCAACTTAACACCATTATGTGATACCTCATAATGCAAATGAGGTCCTGACGATAATCCGGAATTACCGCTCTTTGCGATTTCCATGCCTCTGTTAATCTTCTGGCCAGGAGTTACCTCTACGAAGGATAAATGTCCATACATTGTAGTATATCCGAAACCATGATTTATTTCCAAGCATAATCCATAACCACCCTTAATTCCAACAAAATCAACTGTACCTTTACCTGTAGCAAATACAGGAGTTCCCATATCTGTTACAATATCAACACCTTCATGCATTTTCATTATTCTTAAAATTGGATGCATTCTCATTCCAAAACTATTCTCAACAAGCGTTCCATTACATGGTTTAATTGCGGGAATTGCCTCAAAAAGTTGCTTATTATCTTTCATTTTGTTCGAAATTGCCAAATAATTTGCTTTTTCATATTCAACTTTTCTTGAAATTCCATCTACAAGAGCCAAAGTTTTTTGTAACCTTGAATCAATTTTACCAGATGTAAAGTCAATATTATTATCAAAATAACCACCGCCGACACCAACCTTCATCTCTTCATCAGTAATTGGGGGCAAATTGGCAGCTATTCTCAAATCACCATTTACTTTAACTAAACTATCTAACTCATTGTTTAATTTAGTGTATTGGCCATCAATCTCATCAAGTTTGTCCTTAAGAAGGATATTTTCTTTATGAAGTCGGGAATATGAGTTCCCTGAATTGAAAACTGAAGTAAATATAAAATAACCGCCAAAGGAACATAATAAGATAAGTAATATCAAAATACCTGAATACAGCGTCAATTTTGACCTGATATTCTTCACCTCTACGTATTGAAGACTGTTTTTAGAGAAATAAAATAATTTATTCATAATTGGTGGCGGAATGTAAAAAATAAAGGAATCTAAATCAAGTTAAAAATGCAATTTATTCAAAATCATGTTCGAAATAATCAACACCTCTAAGATCGTCTAATTTCTTACCTTTTAGTTTATCTGTTAGTCTGTCCTGAAATATTTTAGAAGCATCATATCCATAATGCTTTAAAAGGTAATTCAGACTAATTACCTCAGAAATAACGGTGATATTTTTTCCAGGTAAAATTGGCAGTTTGACATATGGTATTTCGACATCAAGAATAGACACAAAATCTTCTTCAAGTCCGGTTCTTGTGTATTCAGCTTTATCGTCCCAAACCTCAAGTTCCACAATTATTTCGAGTCTTTTTTGATATCTTATAGCTCTAATGCCAAACATTCTTTCTACATCAATAATACCTAATCCCCTTATTTCCATAAAATGTTTTGCCAGGTTTGTTCCCGACCCCATTAGTATCCCCTCTCCTTTTTTTGTAAGAATGATTATGTCATCCGCTACAAGTCTATGTCCCCTTTCCACAAGATCTAAGGTAACCTCGCTCTTCCCTATTCCCGATTTTCCTACGAATAACAAACCGGCTCCATACACATCCACAAAAGACCCATGGATAGAGATTCTAGGGGCAAACTGATCATCCAGGAAATCACTTACAAGAAATACAAATTTTGTCGTAGAGAAAGGTGAAGAAAATAAAGGTATATGATATTTATTCGATATTTCTATTAACTGTGGAAAAGCAACATTATTATCAGTAAGAATAATACATGGAATATTAAATTTAAATATTCTTTCTAAACTCTCCATTTTTTTATCATCTGATAACTGTCGGAGATATCTCATCTCAGTATTTCCAAAAACCTGTACTCGTGAATACGAGAATAAGTCAACAAACCCGGCTAAAGCCAAACCGGGTCTGTGAAGATTTTGTTCAAATATTTTCTTAGAAAAACCGGACTCATCTGATAGTAATCTTAATTTAAATTTATCTTTTGAGTTTCTGAATAAGAATTCAACGGTAATGAACTCTTTTCTCGAGATGGCTTTCTGATCAATCTTAATCATTTAAGTCTTCGTCAATTTCTGTTTCAATATTTGGTGCGCCGGTTTCTACGGGTTTATGGCTTATCTTTTTAGTTTTTATTTTCTGAAGCTGTCTTGATAATTTTTCTACCGATACTGCAACTGATTTCTTAAAATCATCTGAGTGCTCTAATGCAGTTATTGTCTGACCCGGGACCTGGAGAATAATTTCAGCTGTTTTTACACTGTCTTTTGAATTTAGGTAACTTAATATTATATCCGCATTAAGTATATCTGCACTGTATTTCTGAAGCGAGGAAACTTCATCAGTTATATACTCCTTCAGGGTATCATGAGCTTTGAACTTTCTTGCCGTTATCGATATGTTCATATATCCTCCATATTTATGATTTTGGATGAGCTTTTTTATAAGCAGTTTTTAATCTTTCAATACTCACATGAGTATAAATCTGAGTGGTAGATAGATTTTCGTGGCCTAGTATCTCTTTTACTGCACGCAGGTCTGCCCCGTTATCCAGCATATGTGTAGCAGCGCTGTGCCTTAAAACATGCGGACTCTTTTTCTTTATATCGCTCTTTAAATATTTATTTACTATTCGATGAACCATTCTCGGATAAATTCTACGGTTATTTTCATTTACCAGAAGAGCCTCGCCATATTTAAGGACTTTATTATTTAGATAATCCTGCAGAATTATTATGGATTTGCCCCCAACTGGTATTATCCGTACTTTATTTCCTTTCCCAAGTATTCGGACTGTTTTAGAACTGATATCAATATCTCCGAAATTAAGGTTGCATAATTCGGATACACGGAGAGCGCATCCGTAAAGCAATTCAATTATTACCTTATATAATTTAGCATTTTTTTCATCTTTGTCAATTTCTTTATAAAGGTTTTCTTTGTTTTTTAATGTCTTATGACGCGTGGCATTATTTACAACTACCTTATCAATTTCCTGATAACAATTAATTATTGTTTCTTCTGAAGCAACTTCTGGTAATTTACGCTGTGCTTTCGGATTTGATATTGAACCTGCAGGATTTACATCGATGTAATCCATCTTGTAAGCATATCTGAACAGTCCCCTTATTGATGCCAATTTCCTGGATATGGATATTTTTTCCAACCCTGATTCACTTAATACCATCAGGTAAGACCTAATAAATTTCTCCCCTGACTTTTCTATCTCTGCTTTATTATTTTCATAACAGAAATTGATAAAAGATTTTAGATCTTCCGAATAAGATATAATAGTATTCAAGGAATACCTTTTTATATTCTTAATTTCGTTTATGTACTCAGAATAAACTTCCTTAATATCCATTTATTCTTCAAGTTCTTCTACTTCTTCCAGAATAACTTCTTCTCCGCAAACCGGACATTTTAAATAGTTACCCTTTTTCTGAGTAAATCTCTTTTCCATATATTCACTGTCTTTATTTGGACACGGTTCCGGAACCGGTTTATACCAGCTTACAAAGTCACATTCCGGGTAGCGGGAGCAGCCATAGAATAATTTGCCCCTTTTGGATTTTCTTTCAATAACTGCACCCGTTCCGCATTTAGGGCAATTTAATCCCAATGAAATATTCTTAACAAAATCGCATTCCGGATATTTTTCACAACCTATAAACCTGCCGAATTTTCCTTCCCTGAATACTGTTTTGTTACCGCATTTTTCACATATCTCTCCGGTATATTCCGGTTCCTGATTCTGCTGGGCAATCTCTTTAAATGATTTAATATTCTTGCACTCAGGATAATTTGTACATGCAAGATATTTTCCGAATCTCCCTATCTTAATGTCCAGTTCACCGCCGCATTTGTCACAAATAATTTTTTCAATTTTTCCTTCCACATGCTTAAGTGCATGCGCAAACGGACCATAAAAATCATTAAGCACTTTCACATAATCATTTTCGCCCTGAGCTATCTGATCAAGTTCACTTTCCATAGATGCAGTAAATGACTCATTAATAATTTCAGGAAAGTTCTTAACAAGAATTGTATTAACACTCTTTCCGAGTTTAGTAGGATATAGTTTCCGTTCAATCATATCAACATATTTTCTATCCTGAATAGTACTTACAATCATCGAATATGTACTTGGCCTTCCTATTCCCTTACTTTCTAACTCCTTAATTAAAGTGCTTTCAGTAAATCTTGTCGGAGGTTTAGTAAAATGCTGCATCTTATGCAGATCATCAAGATTTAATTTCTCGCCTTTTTCTAATCCAGCCGGTATCTTTTCATTTCTGTATTCTTCTTTTTCTTCTGCATTTTCTTTTAGTTCGTTTATTTCCTCATAAACCTGCATGAAACCGTTAAATTTTACAGCAGTACCGAATGCTTTAAATAAAAACTCGTCTGCTGATATTTCAATTACTGTTGTTTCAAGAAGCGCCTGATTCATTTGGGAGGCTATATATCTTTTCCAAATCAATTCATAAAGCTGGAATGATCTTTTATCAAGGAATGGTTTTACTAATTCAGGTTTATATTTTAAGGAAGTTGGTCTAATTGCTTCATGAGCATCCTGAACATTTATACCGTTCTTTTTTCCAAACGTATTAAAACCTTCCGGTACGTACTCTTTGCCAAAATTATTTGTGATAAACTCTTTTGTCTCAATTGCAAATTCCTCGCTAATTCTGGTGGAATCAGTCCTCATATATGTAATAAGACCTAATATGCCGTCCTCACCAAGATCAACTCCTTCATACAATTTTTGAGCAAGCATCATTGTCTGTTTTGGACGCATCCTTAATCTTTTTGATGCTTCTCCCTGCATATTGCTCGTAATAAACGGAGCGGGTGCATTTCTTTTAATATTTCTCTTTGAAATATTAGTTATGCTAAAATCATTTATTTTTTTTAATCTATCGAAATAAACAGAAGCAGCTTCTTCATTGTTTAGTGCAATATTATTATGAAGAAACTCATTCATTTCATCCTGAGTCATCTCTGCTTTTGGCAGATTTCTTATATCTTTATTATCAACACTGAAAAGTTTTGCTTTGAATATTCCCCCTTCAGATGTTTTAAATGTTCCCCAAATAGACCAATATTCGATTACTTTGAATTTTTCAATTTCAGTTTCCCGGTCACAGATTACTTTTAATGCAACTGACTGAACACGGCCTGCAGATAATGTTTTTCCCCCGGATTGTTCAATAATAGCTTTCCATAGAAATGGACTTATTTTATAGCCTATAATTCTGTCCATTACTCTTCTTGCCCGCTGAGATGAAACCAAAGCCTCATCAATCTTTCTCGGGTGCTGCATTGCTTTTAAAACACCGTTTTTTGTTATTTCATTAAATAGTACCCGCTGTATAACGGCTCCGTTTAATCCTTCTATAACATCTGCGATATCCTGAGCAATTGCCTCTCCTTCACGGTCAGGATCGGTTGCTATGAAAATATTTTTACTTTTTGAAGCTAATTTCTTAATCTTTTTTATAATGTCCCCTTTCCCCCTGATATTCAGGTATTGGGCTTTGAAATCATTATCAACATCAACACCTAACTTCGTTTTGGGTAGATTTCTGATGTGTCCTACAGTAGCTTCAACATGGTAATCTTTACCAAGATATTTATTAATTGTTTTAGACTTTGCTGGTGATTCCACCAGTACAAGATTTTTGCTCATAAAAACTCTTTATTTTAATTTACTGTATCTGATGAATATAGAAGATACCTACTGCCTGGCAGAGATTTTTTATCAGTATCAAAGAACAACGATAATATCAGTAAATTAATATTATCCTTAGATTTCGCATTTTCAGGGAATAGTCTAACCTGCTCAACTATTTTATCAATGTCCTTACTGTTAAGTAAACCTATATTATATAACTGCATTATATATATTTCTGATTCCTCTCCAAATAATTCCCTTTCTTCACTTGACAGAATTCTGAAACTATCCTCTGACAATTCGTTGATTTTTTGCGTTTCTATCTTATCCCTGGCATTCTTTTCATAAATCCAGCTGTATGCGGCGGCTATAATGTTCTTGTGATAGCTGTTTTTGTTTAACAGTGATTTTTCAACATCCCTTACAGAATAATCATTCTTCATTCCTTCAAAAACTTTTACAATCACGTCTACTATCTCTGAAACCATATTCGTTAATTATTTTTATATTACAAATTTACAATTATTTAGTAAATTTTCTTGTAAAGACATCATCTTCTTCCTTTCACTCTTCGTTTTATCGTCAAAACCTAATAAATGAAGAAAACCATGGATTATAAGTCTTACTAACTCCTCCTGAATTTTAACACCATAAGTTCTTGCATTGTTCCCTGCATCTTCAACAGATATAAAGAGTTCCCCATCCAATTCGTCATTTTTACCAGAATAATTAAAGGTAATTATATCTGTGGAATTATGATGATTCAGGAATTTAATATTCATATCCGTAATCTCAGCAGAATCAATAAAATTCACTGAAACTGAAGTAATATTAAAATTAAGCTCTATTTTAAGGAAGTTCACTATATTATGAACATTCCTTTTATCTATAGAATATTTACCGGCAATATTAATATGTAAGTTTTTAACCACTTGCCTAAAAATAAAGAATTATAGATAAAATTCAAGCGCATATATGTTTCTGACGAAAAATATTTTGAATAATTGAAAATCGGATATTTTCAGATATAACCATGTTTTTTCAAAGATTCAACTGTAATCTCAGTATACTTTGAATACCTTATAGCAGATTTTTCAAACTCTTCCATTTCTTTTTCTGTCAGATCCCTCATAATTTTAGCTGGTACGCCGCCTACAAGTTTACCTGTGGGTACAATAAATCCCGGAGTTACTAAGGCTCCTGCAGCAACCATTGACTTTTCTTCAACAACGGCGCCATCAAGTATTATAGCACCCATACCAATTAGACTTAAGCTGTTTATAGTGCATCCATGAAGTGTCACCGAATGACCTATTGTTACGTTATTCCCAATATTCAATGGAAACCTGCCATTGGTGACGTGCAGCATTGAACAGTCCTGTATATTCGTAAAAGAGCCAATTTTAATATAATGGACATCTCCCCTTATAACAGTATTATACCAAACGCTTGATTTCTCGCCTATGGATACATTCCCTATGATTTTTGCTCCTGAGGCAACAAACACTGAATCGTGCAGTTCAGGAAAATTATCATTGTATGGGAATAATTTTAATTCCTGTATTTTGGCGGCGTCCATCCTTCTCTCTTCCATTGTTTCAATTCCAGTTTAACATTTCCGACAAACACTTTCATTTTTGCAACTATAGGAATAGATGCTTCATCATTTGAAAACCAACCTTCAAAATATCCGGTTAAACCATATATACTCACAAAATTCATTTCTCCATCCAGACGTAAACACGATATATCGTAATCAACTGCATCAATTTCTGCTTTCTGAACACCTGAGTAGAAATTTATTTTTGTATTCTCATATTTTTCATTTACAAAGCAAGGAACATTAACTGATTTATATGGACCAAGATTCATCCTTGCATAATAAAATATTGAAAGTCCGTCCTGCATACCCTGATTTAAATATGAAGTTGAATCATTCCATAATTGATATGGATTTACTTTACCTTTTTTAATTTTAATTTTGGAATCTTTATAATCAAAATTATATTCTGTAAAAGTTGAATATTCATCATGCTTTACAGTGCCCCTGAAGTACTCCGACGCATAATCTGCATTAATTCTGCTTTCATAAATCTGGTGCAGACTAACAAAAGGTATTCCGTTATACGAATTTATATAAGCCACAGCACTAAAATAGGTTTTCCCCTTAATCTCTCTTTTATCCTTAACTATCAATTTGATTTCACCAAGTTTGATAAAAGAATAACTTACAACATAAGTCAATTCCTCACCAACCTGCATTTTCTTATCTGAAAAGAATCCGATTTCATATTTTGAAACTGTATTTTCATAAGAATTGCCATTGAATAAGATACATACCGGTATTAAAAGAAGAACTACCAGACTTTTTTTCATTTTAATTTGGCAAGTAATTTTGCTTCCTCAAATAGCGTAAGCGCTTTTGCAAACTGATTATCAGTCTGCAGTATTACAGGGTACCATCCTTCATTTTTCCAGAAATTCCTTGCAATCTGTGCTTTTATTCTGGCTGCTATATAAATTTTATCTTTATTAAATTCTTCTTCATTAAGTTTTACGCTTTTTCCGGATGCAAAATTAGTAAAACTTTTAATTACTTCGGGACTGACAGTATAATTTTTAAGGAAACCATGGAAATCATTTCCATATTTAGATTTTATAGCATTAGCATTTTCATCAAGATATTTGAGTACAAAAAGATAAAACATATTATTCTTAAGCAGATCTGTGGTATAGTTTGTTATATCTTCCGACTTAATTATATAATCAGGAGTAATACCACCTCCGCCATAAACAATTCTGCCGCCGTTAGTTTTAAACTCTGGTCTTCCGGAATCACTTTCAGCGTTATGATTTAGATTATCTCCTTGTTTGGCACTATCATTACCGGCTTCCGAGTAATATTCGTCCTTATCCTTTATCTTTTTATAATCCCTTTGAATCAATCTGCCTGAGGGTGTAAAATATTTCGAAATAGTAAGTCTCAATGCGGAATTATCTGATAGAGTAAATTGCCTTTGCACAAGTCCCTTACCAAAAGTCGTTTCACCAACAATTAAACCTCTGTCCCAATCCTGTATAGCCCCTGAAACAATTTCGCTGGCAGAGGCGCTGCCTTTATTAACCAGAATAATTAGCGGAGTATTTTCAAATGGAGAGGATTCTCCGGCATAATAGGACTGGTCAAATTCAGATCTCCTTCCCTTAGTATAGACAATCTTTTTCTTTCCATCCAGAAACATATCAGATATTTTCACTGCCTGATCCAAATATCCGCCCGGATTCCCTCTCAGATCAAATATCAATTGTTTCATTCCCTTGTCTTTAAGGTCATTTAGTGCTTTAACAACTTCATCGTAAGTGGTTTCGGAGAATCTTGAAACACTAATGTATCCGGTACGTTCATTAATCATGAAATGAGTATCTACCGAATAAATTGGGATTTTATCTCTTGTAATATTATAATCCTGAAGTGCAGAAGTACCGGGTCGGAAAATTGTAACTTTAACTTTAGTTCCGGCTGCGCCTCTTAGTTTATTTCTCACATCATCATTTGAAATTCCAATTACACTTTTATCTTCAATTTTTATTATCCTGTCTCCGCTCATTATACCGAGTGTCTCGCTTGGTCCGCCGGTTATTGGAGAAACAACCGTCAAGGTATCATTAACTACCTGGTATTCAATCCCTATCCCATCAAAATCGCCTCTAAATGACTCCTCAACGTTCTCTAGCTGCTTTGCAGGTATATATACAGAATGAGGATCCAGTTTTACCAGCATCCCGTTTATTGCAGCCTCAACCAATTTATGAGTATCAACATCTTCCACATAATACTTATCAGTATATGAAAGTACATCATTAAACTTTAATAGACTGTCTCTAAGGTTATCGCTGGAAAATACCTTCTGAATCTGAAAACCAAGTGTTATTCCAAGAATCAGGATAATTAAACTATACGGGAATTTGGCTTTTATTCTCTTCATTTTACTTCCGATTAAATTTTAACAGCCAGGGTTAGAAATGATTGTATCTCTTTTTTACTAACCGAATTCTGTAACGACTGACTCAGATAATTTATCTTAAAATTAAAATTGATCTCTTTAAATGGTTCATAATTTACGGATGCGGTTGTCATTCTCGAATATTCAAGGTCACCATCAAGAAAATGAACAGTTTCATTGTCATTAACTCTATGACCTAAAGCTATATCACCTCCGATATTGGTTACTGACCCGTCAGCATTTATTGGATTCGCACCATGAATTCCATATACAAAGCCTATCGAAGCGCTGCATCTGTAATTAAACCTATAATTAAATTCAGTAAAAAACAATTCACTATTTGGATATGTAAAAGTTCCTAAAGCATAACCCTGGTTTGTAAAATTAGTTGCATTAATTCTATGAGTAAATACATATGGTTCAATTCTCAAATACTCCGCCTTAATATCCACTGGAATAATATTATATAAATTAGAAGAATTAAGTCCCAAATTCCAGATTGTCTGATTCCCATACCATCCGGTACCAATTTTTCCGAATGAAATGTCATCAATCAAAAGATAACCGTAAAGTTTCAAACGTTCAATTGATCTGTTCGAGAAATCAAAGAAAAGCATTGAATTATCCCTGTCCTCACCGGCATGCTCTGCAGACTTATAAAAATTAAAAGGATTCAGGTATGAGAATTCGAGGGGACGGTCTGCATAAATTATAAATTCGCCTGCTCCTATTTCTGTTTTATCAGATAGATTTAAACCAAGGCGGTGATATCCTAAATATTTTTCTCCAACCACATGGGTTCCACCGGACAACGTGTCTGGTATAAAACTCAGATCACCCGCAATCTTAGCATGGAAATAAGAAAATGTAAATATTCCATAATTAATATCCATACCCAGGTAATCAAAAGGAGGCGAATTGTCATCGACTAAAGCACCTAAAAATCCATACCCGATTTTTAATCTGTCTCTACCGATTTTAAATCTTATCAGATTAAAATCAGCAGTCAAATATCCCTGAGTCTCATCAAAAAAGGTTGATCCGGATGTCTCGTTCAATTTGAAATTATACTGCAGGTCATTTCTTAAATAAGAAGTTTCCTTATCGCCTGATAACAGACCATTAGTTCCTTTAATAAAGAAACCAAATTTATCAAGAATAGAACCTCTTATTTCCCCTCCTATAATTCCAAGTTTAGCTGAATTATCAGTACCGGCTATTCTGTCATTTTTTAACAACAAATCCCCTTCACCGGTTAAATTTATAAACAGAGTTCCCGTACCAGGCTGGTTTTGAAAATAGATGTACTTTTCTTCCTGGTTTAATATTCCATAATCTCCCTTTCCAAATAAAGAAACCGAATTGTTAAGGGTTCCGGAATATTCAAGTTCAAATTCAATTTTATAGTCATCAAGCGAAGCTTTGTCAGCTGCATCCAGTTTATCTCTTTTAATTTCAGCTTCTTTCAAAAAAGAAGCAATCTCGTGCCTGGTTTTAGGCAGTTCAAAAGAATTGTACCCGGAGATAATCTGCAGGGCATCTAATCTGTCAAGGTAATTGTATATTTTATGATCAACCGGAACATATTCAGTCTGCGCGGACAAAAAACCAGAACAGACTATTAATAAAAGAATAATTCTTTTAATCATCGTATTTGTTCCCATTCTTTTGAAATAGATTTGTTTTTCAGTACCACAGAAAAAGCATTTATCAGCCACGACCAGGTTACACCCCAGTATCCTATTTTTCTATATCTTCTAGGTGATTCATAAATTTTTATTTCATCTGTAAATAAGATATTATGTTTCTTTTTAATTCGTCTGAAAAGATCAAAATCCTCTCCGGCAGCCATATTCTGGTTATATCCGTTCATCTCCAGGAAGATTTCTTTTCTTATAATCTGGCATTCACCTCTCCCCATTCCAATTCCAATTTTATTCAGCATCTTAAAATACCCGTTATAAAACAGATGGAATCTCCTGTCGCTTGGAATTTCCTCTTCTGGAAATACCTGCACCATACAGGTCATTGCTCCATATTTACTGCTGACAAAATTATTCTTGACGTAATCAAAAAACAATGTTACATCAGGGAATAAAATATCACCATTAACGAATACAAGAATATCACCAGTTGCTGCTTTAGCCCCTTCATTTCTTCCCTGTGCAATAATCTGTTTATAATTTTCTTTATGTGTTATTACGATGTCTGCATCTTTTTCTGCAATCTTCAGGGTTTTGTCTTTGCTGCCGCCGTCTGAAACAATGATTTCAATATCATAATTTTTCCTGAAACATTGATCATTTAACTGACTAAGTAAACCCGGAAGCAATTTTTCTTCATTCAGAGTTGGGATAATTATGCTATATTTCAAACTAACCGCCTGATATAGATTCACTCCTTATTGTTTAACTTCAGGTTTCATCTGAGGGAAGAAAATTACATCTCTAATTGATGTCTGATTAGTAAACAGCATAGTTAATCTGTCAATACCCATGCCTATGCCTGCAGTAGGCGGCAAACCATATTCCAGGGCACGTATAAAATCTTCATCAATCTGGTGCGCTTCTTCATCCCCTTCTTCGCGTAACTGGGACTGGCCCATGAACCTCTGTTTCTGATCAATCGGATCATTAAGTTCTGAGAATGCATTGCAAATTTCTCTTCCTGCCACATAACCTTCAAACCGTTCAACAACACCTTCTTTTGATCTGTGTTTCTTTGCAAGCGGTGATAATTCAAAGGGATAATCTATAATAAATGTCGGCTGGATTAAATCCGGCTGAACTGTAACAGAAAATAATTCGTCAATAAGTTTGGCTCTGCCTTCTGCTTTATTAATATCAACACCGAATTTTTTAGCGGCAGCTTTAATTTCATCAGTTGAAGCTGTTATAACGTCAACGCCTGATTTTTCTTTAATTGCTTCAACCATGGATACTCTCTGCCAGGGCGGATTGAAATTTATATTCATTCCTTCAAATTCAAATTCTGTTTTATTAAACACTTCCATGCAGATAGTGAAAAGCATTTGTTCAAAGAACTTCATCATCCATTCATAATCTTTATACGGGACGTAAAGTTCAAGCATAGTAAATTCCGGATTGTGAGTCCTGTCCATGCCTTCATTCCTGAAATCTTTTGATATTTCATATACACCGTTAAAACCGCCGACAATCAATCTTTTAAGATATAGCTCATCAGCTATTCTAAGATATAATTCAGTGTCTAATGTATTGTGGTGGGTAACAAACGGCCGTGCAGCTGCACCGCCATATAGCGGCTGAAGTACAGGGGTTTCAACTTCAAGATATCCGTTGCCATCTAATATTTTTCTAATTACTGATATAATACGGCTTCTCTTAATAAATGTATCCTTTATTTCAGGATTAACAATAAGATCCAGGTATCTCTGACGATATCTGAGTTCCATATCTGAAAACTGGTCATGGACAACTTTGTTTCCGAGTTCATCAATAGTTTCTTTCCTAATGGGAAGAGGACGGAGTGATTTAGACAGGATATTGAGTTCTCTTACATGAACTGATATTTCACCAGTCTTTGTTCTGAATACATAACCGGCAACGCCAATAATATCACCGATATCCATGAGCTTAAAAGCATCGTACATTTCGCCGATATCATCTTTCCTGATATATATCTGGATTCTTCCAAGATGGTCCTGAAGATGAGCAAATGATGCCTTCCCCATTCTGCGGATTGCCATTATTCTGCCGGCTAACCTTACATTTAATTCTTCACCGTCTTTATAATTTTCTTTTACAGTATTTGAATCTGAATCAATATCAAATGAATAAGGGAATGGTTCAATTCCTTTTTTCTTCAACTCATCAAGTTCTTCATATCTTCTTTTGATTAAAACATTAATATCTTCTATTGGGTTTTGGTTTTCCAAATAATCCTCCGGTATATAAATAATTACAACTTTAAATATAAAAAAAAATCTGTCCCCTTAATATGGCTATTCAGACTTTTTAAGATCGGCGCCCCTGCTAAACTATTCCTTATCTTCTTTAGGTTTTAATATCCGCGCAATAAACACTAAGCATCCCCCTATAAGGAACTGCAGCAAAACAGACAGACGGGCATAAGGGTAATTGAGGTTCCAGAACTGACCTGTGAATATCATCTGAATACCCCGCCCCAGCTCAATGGCTCCAATCAGTAATAATATAAAATAAATTGTTGAATTCTTTTTCATTTCATTTATCTGTTTTGCTGCAATAATATCTTAATACTAAATTTATTTACTGCTAAACTTTGCAAGCAAATCTTTTACTACATTCTTGTTAACCATAAAATCTACGATTTTAAGTTTAACATAATCTTCATCATAGAAATAAAAACCTTTCGCATTTCCGTTTCTTGATCCGGCACCTGAATCTTTGATTAAAAACCATGTGCGTCCATTTCTATCCTGAGATCCTATTAAGTGAATTCCATGATCATCTCCGGTTGTCCCGTTATTAAAACGGAACTCACGGGCATCATCATTTATATACTCAGACGGTATATCAAATGAAGGCACTATAGCTGCATTATGCCATCCGTCGTAACCTGCTTCAGATACATCTCCGCCGATAGCCATTGAAGTACCATGTTTTATAGTTTCTTTTATTGTTTTCATAAAAACATCAAGAGGAACATTATAATATGATGAATCATGCCACCAGTTATCTGATACTTCATATTCAACCTGCTGATAGTATGGTTTTTCTTTCAGTGACATTATATCAACATAATCATCAGTATTTATCTGTGCGTAATCCGTTAAAAATGAAGCAGGAGTATATTTTTTACCTTCATAAGTAAATTCAACAGGCGGTTCGCCAAGATAATGGTTCAATATAGATTTTATTGTACTTATCCCGGTCTGAACATCCCATGCATTCGAAGTTTTCAGTCCCTGGAGATAAGACGTAATTTCAGTTATAAGAGCTTTATGGTTATGGAACTTTTGTCCGGGTTTCAGTCCGGTATACACTTCTTCAGGTACTACACCATACATTTTCCATATCCTGGGAACTGCATTAGCTTCAGAACCTTCTCCAATTTCTGAATTGCCTCTTTCTTCAATGTATCTTTTTGCCTTCTCAATATATTCGAAGTAAACAGTATACATTTCAGATAATTTAATCTTTTTATTATTAAGACGGTAAATCTCCGATTCTAAATATGAAGTTGTAGAAAAACACCAGCATGTCCCTGTGTTGCCTTGAGAAACAGGCGGGTTATACCAGCATTTTGTAAATTCATCAACAGATTTGGGTATATCGAGACCAGTAAAATCAAGCTTGTAAATTTTCTTTGGATTCTTGGCAGGAGTATATTCGCCAATCGATTTTAATATCTCTTCATAATATCCTTCTTTGGGATCGGCAAACACACCTTTATTTGTGTTTTTATCCTGTGCAACCACACATTGAAAAATGCTGCCTGATATAAGTAAAGCAGCCAATAAATAAATTTTCATAATTATCCTTTTAGAACTGTACAATAAAATGGGTTTATTAAATATTTATTTTAATATGTTTTTTATTTCCTTCTGAAGTTTGCTAACCTCAGACAAACAAGATCCTGCAGGTTCTCCGCAAGTTTAACCGGGACATTAAAATTATTGGCTATAATTGCAAAGGCAACCGGTTCATTGTCACCTGTATAGGCATATCCGCAGAGACTTCTTACTGAAGTTAGATATCCTGTTTTTGCCCTTACCTTATCCTCTGCTCTTGTATTCTTCATTCTTTTAATTAAAGTACCGTCAACACCGGCAATCGGGAATGAATTGTAAAAAGGAATAAAATGCTTGCTCTTAAACATATAACCAAGCAGTGATATAAAATGTCTGGGTGCCACAAGGTTCAATCGTGATAAACCGCTTCCGTCCACAATATTAAGGGCATCAGTATTTATTCCCATATCCTTGAAAATATCCATTTCCGATTCTATTCCCTTTTCGGCTGATCCAAAATGTTCTTCCTCAAGACCAATTGTTTTTAATATCTGTTCAGCATAAAAATTATGACTGGTCTTGTTTACAACTTTAACTATTTCCCTCAAAGGAACTGAATAATTTGTAAACAACAGGTCGGCCTGCCTGTAATCAAGAGGTTTAGTAAGATCTTTAACGTCTAATGGGAATCCTGTAACTTTGATTCCTTTTGCTTCCAGAACATCCTTTAACACAACCATAGCATACTGTGTCGGATTATTAACCGTACAGAATGTTTTAACTGTATCAGAATTTTCTTTAATTGTTCCGGAAACAGTAATTATATTCGTGCCTCTTTCTCTGTAAACATCTATATCAGTAACTGAATCATTCGGCACTATGGAAACTTCGTTTACAATTACTATATATTTTGTATTAGGATTAACTGTAACCCTGGGTTTCCTGTTTTCATGATTAACACTAACCGAGATGTCCACACAATTATCATTGAATGAAATAGCATCAGTCTGGGCAGAATACCAATAACTTTCATCATCCCAGGCCCACCCTTCGCCTAAACCCTTATCATCAAATTCATTGTCATCACCGACAATATTGCCGTCTATTTCATCTATACCCAGATTAAGAAGTGAATCCGCCCATAGGTTATAGACTCTGAACATGTCGCCGCCATAAAACCTTCCGGATATTGTAGGATCGCCGCGTCCGTGCACAATAATATCACCTTTAAGGATTGACCCGTCAACACTGCCTTTCTTGAAAATACTTGTGGTAAATCGATATTCAGGTCCTAACAATACAAGAGCTGCAGAAGTAGTAAAAAGCTTTAAGCATGAAGCAGGCATGAAAAGCTTATCTTCATTTCTTTTATAGAAATATTCACCTGTTTCAAGCGACTGGATCAACACCCCCCAGCTTGCATTGCTGAAACTTGGATCATTAAATATATCATCCATCTGGTTCCAGAATTCCGGAAGCGTTGAATAGGAATACTTTGGAGGGACCTCTTTTAATGAATCCTTCTTTTCCTGAGCAAAGACTGAAAGAAATCCAACAAGTATTAAAACTAACGTTAGTTTTCTATTTACCATATTTTGAAATAACTCCGTCAATTTCAGTTTTATTCATTTTCCTGTAAGCTCCAACCGGAATATCTGCATATATGCCTGCAAAGCTAAGTCGGTTTAAAGTTTTTACAGTATAACCCAAAGCGCTGAACATATTCTTCACAAAATGATTACGTCCTTCAACTGCAGTTACAACGGCAATGGAGAAGTTATTCTTTTTAGGAAATACGACTTTTGTGAACTTCCCTCTTTTCCCTTCAATGAAAACACCCTTAAGCAGTTTTTCCCTGTCTTTTTCTTCAATCTGCCTGTCGAGCCATACTTCATATTCGCGTGGAATTTTATTACTTGGGTGAGTAACAAGATTTGCAAAATCCCCGTCATTAGTTAGTATAAGGACGCCTGTTGTATTGTAATCAAGCCTTCCTGCAGGAAAAATACTTTCTTTTGTATCTATCAGATCAATAACAGTCTGCCTTCTTTTTTCATCGGCAGTAGAAGTAATTACGCCTCTGGGTTTATTCAACAGATAATAAACATGTTTTTTAGGAGTGATCTTTTCCCCGTCAACACGCACAAGGTCATTCTCCTGATCAACTTTATAAGCAAGATCAATTATAAGTTTATTATTAACTTCAACTCTGCCCTGAAGAATAAATTCTTCAACTTTTCTACGTGAACCGGCTCCGCAGTCGGCCAGGTATTTATTCAGTCTGACTTCCATTATCTCCTTCACTTTCGCTTTCTAATTCGTTTTGTACTTGTTCTTCAATAGCGTTCATCATAATCTTTTGTCTCTGTTCCAGGAAATCCTCATCTTTCATAATTTCCTCAATCTCACGGGGCTTAGGCAGATCACTAATTTTATGCAAACCAAAATATTTAAGGAATTCTTCAGTAGTGCTGTATAAAAGTGGTCTACCTATAGTTTCGGCTCTGCCGGAGATTGTTATTAAATTTTTCTCAAGGAGAGTAGTAAGAATATAGTCTGAATTTACTCCGCGGATGATCTCGAGTTCAGGTTTTGTCATCGGCTGTTTATATGCAATAATAGCAAGTGTTTCAAGCGCTGCCTGGCTTAATCTTCTTTTACTTTTTTCCGATGAAAGATATCCGATGTATTTTGCATTTTCAGGTTTAGTAGAGAACAAATAACCGTTCGCTATTTTCTGTATCCTGAAAGATATTTCCTGTTCATCATAACGCTTATTCATTTCATCGACCAACTGGTCAACTTCATCATTGGAAAGCTGGACGTCCTCGCCGTCAATCCCTTTAATAGCTTTCACAATTTCGGATGCATTTATCGGTTCATCCGAAGAAAATATTAATGCTTCAATAATAGAACTATAGACCTTGTCCATCTAATCCCTTTATAAGTACAAAATCATTAAAATCAGGAGATTCTTTAATTAAAACTCTGTTCATTTTTGTTAATTCCAGCAATGCTACAAAAGTAATAACTATTCTTATTTTTTCCCTCATATTTTCGACCAGACTCAAAAAATGCACCTCTTTCTCTGCTTCCAGCCTGTCCAGTATATATTGGACCTGCTCTTCAATTGAAATATTTATTTTATTTATCTGGTGAACAACAACAGGTTTTATTCCTTCGATAGCTCTCTTAAAAGCTTTTGCCAGATCAAAAATAGTAACATTTTTCAACAAAATATCATACTCCGGAGGAGATTCTTTCTCATCAAGGGAATAATTTCCTCTGAAACTAACTTTACGCTGGTTGGATTCAAAGAATGACAACTCTTCGCTCATCTCCTTGTATTTCTTATATTCAAGAAGAGCGGCTATAAGGTCAGCTCTGGGATCAATCTCTTCCCCTTTCTCGTCAATTTCCCTTGGAAGCAGCATCCTTACCTTAATATGCATTAAAGTTGATGCCATAAGTATAAAATCGCCTGCTACTTCAAGATCAAGCATCTTTATGAGATTAACATATTCGAGGAACTCTGATGTTATCTTTGATATAGGAATGTCATAGATATCTAGTTCATCTCGTTTTATAAAAAAGAGAAGAAGGTCAAGCGGTCCTTCGAATTTATCAAGTTTTATCTTATACAATTATTATCCGAGTTTCATTTTCTCGCGTACTTCTTTCATTGTCGCGGATGCAATTTCTTTAGCTCTTTTTTCTCCTTCAGCTAAAATATCTTTCACTAGAACTATATTATTTTCAAACGATTTTCTTTTTTCAATCATTGGTGCAAGGAACCCGGATATTTTTGATGCACAGTTCATCTTGCAGTCAAAACATCCTAACGCACCTGACCGGCATCCAGCTTCAATTTCTGTAATCTCATCAGGATTGAATTTTTTATGATATGAAAAGACAAGACATATCTCAGGATGACCCGGATCCCCTTTCCTGATTTTCTGAGGGTCAGTGACAGCTTTTTTAAGTTTTGCCTTAACAATTTCAGGTTCATCAGAAAGCAGTATAGTGTTCCCCAATGATTTGCTCATCTTGGCATTACCATCAAGTCCGGAAAGTCTTGCAAACTTAGTAAGCTTTGGTTCAGGTTCAGGGAATACATCTCCCCATTGGTTATTAAACCTTCTGGCAATCTCTCGGGAAATTTCAATATGAGGAACCTGATCTTCACCCACAGGGACATAATTCCCCTTATACAAAAGAATATCTGCTGTCTGCAAAACCGGGTATCCCAGATGACCATAAATAATATTTTCAATATTAAGATCTCTTACCTGGTCTTTTACAGTAGGATTTCTTTCAAGGCGATTTACAGTAATCAGCATTGAAAGGATCAGGTGGAGTTCCGTATGTTCTTTTATCTGAGATTGTCTGAACATTGGACTCTTTTCGGGATTTATTCCGGCAGCCAGCCAGTCAATAAGCATGTCAATTGAATTCTGGTAGATATTTGAAGTATCCAATCCTGTAGTCAGAACATGATAATCTGCTATAAGATGATAATTATCAAATTCATTCTGCAAATTAACCCAATTCTCAAGAGCTCCTACATAATGCCCAATATGGAGCTTTCCTGTGGGCCGCATCCCGCTTAATATTCTCTTTTTAGCCATCAAACAATCTTTTTTTATTAATAAGTAAAAATAACAATAATGGACGTAATATTTCCATGTTTTTATTTTCTCTTTTTAACCATAAATTGGAATTATGTAACTTTATAGATTGTCTAATCTCTATACTATAAACTTGGATAACAACATGGATAAGCTCAGGTATCTTAAAATATTATTTCTTTTTGCCGGACTGATAATTACCTCCTGTTCGGGAACAAGAGAAGTGATCTCTCAATTTAACAATGGCGACATAAAAGTTGATGGAAATACTGGCGAATGGAAACAACTTACAAGAATAAAAAACGAAAACATTGCCTTTGGATTTAGCAATGATTCTACCCGGTTATACATTACAATGATTACGAATGATAAAAATAAGATATCCAGCATACTGCATGGCGGACTGGAAGTAAGAATAGATCCGGGTGTTGCAGATAATAAAATTACAGTCCGGTATCCTGAGAAACCTGATCCGGGAGAGATGATGGAACAGATGAAAAGAGAAAGGTATTCAGATAAATCAAATATGGATATATTAATTCCAAATGAAGGACCTGATAGCAGAGAATTGGATCCCGGCATAGCACAATTCCTTTCGACTCAAAAACTAATCTATATTGTTAATGAATATGGCAGAGTATTAGGCTCATATCCGTTAAACAGCAATTCATATCAGGTTAATTTAAAAGTTGATAGAAACAGCTTATGTTATGAATTAGCAATTCCGTTTGGATCAAGCCCTTTATTAAATTATAATATTAATAATGCTGCAAGCGGAAAACTTGGAATACGTATTATTTCAGGAGAGGTTAAATCCCCTGCTGAAAAAATAGTTCGGCCTGAAGGTGCAAATGCAGAAGATAAGGGAATGTCAGGACCTCCATCAGGTGGAGAAGGAAATCCTCCTTCTGGTGGTAGAGGCGGCGGCCCTGGCGGTCCTAATGGAGGTCCCGGCGGCAATAGACCAGGAGAAGGAAAGGCCGTTGTGCCTATTGATTATTCGTTTGATGTTACAATAGCCAGGTGATTTCTAAGTACAATTTCTGAATATCAGACACAACTCTTTCCTCTGAGAAATATTAAGGTCATTAACCCAATAATTTAATATTATATATAGTGTTATGGTTATTTATCAAAAGTAAACTTTGACCTACTCATTACGAAAGAGATTCAAGTCGCTGTAACGTGTTGTAAAATAGGAACTTAATTTTCCTTGACATAGTTTTTGCCATAGTAGAGTTCATTTTTCTCATTTGAGAAATATCATTTTCTTTATAGATGTATAGTCATTTATTTCCAGTTTATAAAAATAAACGCCGCTTTTTATAGACTTTGCATTAAACGTTACCGAATAATTACCTGGCTGTTTTTCTTCATTAACTAAAGATTCAACTTTCCTACCTAGAATATCATAAATATCTATTTTTACCAAACCCGCATCTTTTACCGAATAATTGATTATGGTATTTGGATTAAAAGGATTTGGATAGTTCTGACTTATAGCATATTGATATATTTCAGGGCTTTTATTTTTTACACTAACAGAAGAATCAGGGTTAC
>TBL_comb47_HYPODRAFT_10000837_pt1 | contig 40448 bp, 39 predicted proteins | sample TroBogypolimnion_40_FD_10682 | JGI IMG/M metagenome (IMG submission 10682)
AAATTGTTCATAACAATAAAAAAGTATTACATATTGCTGATGGGTGTAATGGCCTTGAATTAATGGTGATATATGCTGGATTTATTTTTTGCTTTCCTGTATCAATTTTAAAAAAAGCCTGGTATATTTTTTTTGGTTTGATTATTATTGATGCTATTAACATTTCACGGTGTTCTTTTCTGGGTTTCATCAAAGAATATTATCATCCCTATTTTAATTTTTCGCACCATTTTATTTTTAAAGTAATTGTTTACTCAGTGATAGTGGCTCTTTGGGTTCGTTTTACCAGAAAAACAGAAATCAATGCTGCGACTTTATAAATCAAATCAACAACGTTATTTAGCAGGGCTATCATTAATAGTCCTGATTTATTGCCTTTTTTATTTATTATTTGCAGATAGGGGAGAAACTATTTTAATACCCAGAAAATGCAGGCATGTAATTAAATTTTTAACTACTTTAATTGTTTATCTGGTGGGCACTTCCCATTTTGGGAAGCAACAAAACTTTTGGATGCTTTATCTCTGGCATATGGTGCATATAAGTTTATTGAGCGCTATTACATGCATTGGTTTATACGATTGGATATTTGGAATGGTAAGTTATCAGGTTAAAGAAATTGCAGCAAGTATGCAAGAGTTTTTAATATCCCCAATGCTTTATATCGCAATGGGAATATTAAATAAATGCCTAGTTATTAATTCAGATAAAATCTGAAATCTTTTTAATTGAACAATTACCTGCTATAGTATTTTTAAATACAGATTGGTATTTTGATCACTTCCAGTAATTTTATTTTTTGCATCCTTTGGTGGTTCAATCCAATATTTCTCATTAACTACAAATTTAAATTTATGCACTTCCCCTTTTAGTCCAATAATTTTCTTACTAACTGCAAGCGTATAAATTTTATTAGCTTTTTGTTTCATAACGAATGATACATTATTAGGACTCCATCCATTAAAATCCCCAGCAAGGTTTACTTTTTTTATTTCACTCCATCGCTTATCTAAATCAATATCCATCAGACCTATTTTTATTATTTTCTGATCCCCAAATATAAATTCGATCGAATCACCTCTATCAATATATCCGCTTGATAAATTGTTTTGAAATGCGTAGGCAGCATTCGAATTTTTGTTAAATCCTGGCACTAAATAAAGTAAGGTGCATGCTAAAATGGCAAAGAGTTTAAACATGTTTTACTTGTAATCTAATAATTGAAACGTTAATGATTTTACAACTAAACGTTAATGAATCCTCAATTAATAAAAAAGTAATGAATAGTTATTTTATTTACTTGACTTTTGAAATTCAATCCTAATTTGATACCATATCTAATAATTCATGAAAGAAACTTTTAAAATCAGGATGCAATTGTTATTAGTGGTTTCTTTTTTTGTAGTTGTTTGTAATGCTCAAACTGAATGGTCTTTGAAAAAAGACAAAGATGGAATTAAAGTCTATACAGGTAAATTAACTGATTCTAAATTTAATGCGATAAAAGTTAGCTGTTTGCTAAATGGTAGCTTATCCTCTTTAGCTGCAATTGTTTTACAACCTGAATTACAGCCTGAATGGGTAATGGCTACTAAAACCGCCAGACTTGAAAAAAAATTGGCGCCTAATCATCTTTATTATTATGCTATAGCTAGTTTGCCATGGCCCATGCTAAATAGAGACATGGTGATTGATTTATTGATACATCAAGATTCTATCACAAAAAAAATGACTATTCAGGCTAATACTATTAACCAAATAGTGCCAGACATTGCCGGTTTACAACGGGTTCCATTTTCAAATGCTACATGGGAAGTAACTCCCATTGGGTTGAATAGAATTCAAGTAGTTTATACTTTAAAAATTAACCCTGGTGGTGGAATTCCACCTTGGATGGTTAATATGTTTATTGCTAAAGCACCATTGGAAACATTCAAAAACCTAGCTAGAATTATTCAGGAAAAACGGTTTCAAGTGCAACAATTTGATTTTATTAAAAACTAAGTTTAAGCTCTTGAATAAAATTTAGCCTCTTTGAACGAATCATAAATCAGTCCATCATGTAATCCTAATAACAAATATATTTGGGATAACTTATGCAAAAGACCCCGAATAAATTGGGAATATGGACAAGCACCTCATTGGTGGTTGGGAACATGATTGGTGCAGGCGTTTTTTTAATGCCCTCCACACTGGCAAATTATGGTGCTATTAGTTTAGTTGGATGGGTAATATCGGCTGTAGGAGCATTATTTTTAGCTAAAATATTTTCCAATTTAAGTAAGTTATTGCCTGCGGTGGACGGTGGTCCGTACGCCTATTCTCAAAAAGGCTTAGGAGATTTCGCTGGTTTCTTAGTTGCCTGGGGATATTGGATATCACTTTGGTGTACCAATGCTGCAATTGCAGTTTCATTAGTAAGTGCTATGAGTACTTTTTTTCCCATCCTTGGCAATAATGCTATAGTTGCAGTGGCTGCGGGTTTAGTTGCTATTTGGTTTCTTACTTGGATAAATACAAAGGGCATATTGGCTTCAGGTAAATTGCAATTAGTTACTACTATATTAAAAGTGATACCGCTCATCTTGGTTGCGATTGCAGGATTATTTTTTTTCCAATTAAAAAACTTTATCCCATTTAATGCAAGTGGGGGTACTTTTTTCTCAGCAATAACTGCTACTGCTACTTTAACCTTCTTCGCTTTTCTTGGATTAGAATGTGCAACTATTCCTTCAAGTAGTGTAGACAATCCAGACAAAACTATTTCAAGAGCTACAATGTTAGGAACTATAATTACTACCCTGATTTATATCATGAGTAGTATTAGTATTATGGGAATGATTCCAGCAAAAAACTTGCAACATTCTGTTACCCCTTTTGCCGATGCAGCAGAATTAGTCTGGGGCTCTAGTGCTAGGTATTTGGTAAGTGCTGGTGCCGCTATTGCTGCATTTGGCGCATTGAATGGATATATATTGATACAAGGTCAAATTCCTTTTGCTATCGCTAAAGACAAATTATTTCCTCCTTTATTTGCAAAAAAAAATGGGAATGGTGTTCCTGCAATTGGCATCATTATTTCAAGTATTTTGGTTTCCGTATTAATGTGTATGAATTATACGAAAGGCTTGGCTGATCAATTCAAATTTTTAATTTTACTATCTACACTTACGATTTTAATACCGTATCTATTTTCAACAGCCGCATATATCATCATTCGTGTTGGAAATAAAATAAATACAAAAAGAGGATGGATCTCAGCGATCTTATTATCTTCATTTTCTTTCTTGTTTTGTTTATGGATAATTATTGGGTCCGGTCAAGAAATAGTTTATTGGGGATTTTTACTTTTAATGTCGGGTATTCCATTTTATGTGTGGATCATTTGGCTTAGAGATAAATAAAATTAAACACATCAAAATATTTAAAGAACAATTTTAAACTAATAGTATGTCAACAAGTACACATTCAGAAATCGGAAAAATCAAAACACTTTTTATTAAACAAGCTTCCGCTGCTTTTATTAGTGATGCACATATTAATGCACATTGGAAAGAATTAAATTATTTGGGTAAACCAGATATCGATAAATCTTTAAATGAGTACGCTTCTTTTGAACAAATTTTAAAAGATAATGGTGCAGAACTTTTATACTTCCCTCAGAATACTTCTGTGAATATGGATTCCATTTATTGTCGCGATGCTGCTATCGCAACAGATAAAGGAATGATTATTTGTAATATGGGCAAAGCAGGAAGGATCAATGAACCCAAAGCTGAAAAAGATGCTTTCGATGCAAACGGCATTGCCGTCCTTGGTGAAATAGTAGCACCGGGAACCTTGGAAGGTGGTGATGTTGCCTGGCTAGATGAACACACATTGGCTGTAGGGCATACTTACAGAACTAATGAAGAAGGAATTCGACAACTCACAGCCTTATTAAAACCATTGGAAGTAGAAGTGATTACTGTATCGCTTCCTCACTATAAAGGGCCATCCGATGTATTTCATTTAATGTCGGTATTAAGTCCTGTAGACACAAATCTTGCAGTGGTATATTCTCCTTTAATCCCGATAGCATTTAGAAACCTTTTAATTTCGAAAGGCTATGAATTAGTTGAAGTACCTGATGAAGAATTTGAAAGTATGGGGTGCAATGTTTTAGCATTAGCTCCTAGAACCTGTTTGATGGTGGAGGGTAATCCAAAAACAAAAGCCGGATTGATTGCAGCGGGTTGTACGGTAATTGAATATAAAGGAAATGATATTAGTGTAAAAGGTGGGGGTGGACCCACTTGTTTAACGAGACCTGTTACAAGGTTGAAATAGTAAATGATTATTGACTAGTTAAAGTACACTTTTTAACATAACCCCTATAATCAGAAGTATAATTCAAAGTTAGTTTATTATTTACTAAACTGCCTGAGCCAGAAACTGCTTGACTAGATCCTGAGTAGGGATATTGTTTTGGGATAGTTAATGCAGTATCAATCAGCTTTGCGTATAATATGTTATTCGATCCATTTTGAAAAGTAAATAGGGAATTATAATTTGCATCGTTGATCAGTCCGGATAATCTTACATAATTTGGACTGTCTACATAAGGACTAATATTAAATTTGATATTTCCACTCGTAAAATCAAAATAATTTTTGATACTATCAATTGGATTCATTTGAAGCAATTGCAATGAACAGGATTCAATTGTATCTTTTAAAACAGTGATTGTAGGAGCATAAAAAGTATATAGATAAATGCAGTTTCCTTGCAATTGAAAAGTAGGGGCAGTATAATATTTAAACCCAGCTATTTCATTCTTTCCTCCATCTGTAGTAACTATAATATTTCCACTTGCGCCCATATCTAAAGTGGCTATTAAAATAGAATCTGAAATGGTCTTAAATGTGCTTGCTGCTCTACCCCCAAAACTAATATTACTCGGATTGGATAAATGAACGCCAACAATTTTTACTGGATCGCCATTGGTAGCAGTTAATGGTGAAAAAGAAATAATTTTTGGTGGTAACATATTGGAATTTGGAGAAGACTGTTTATGACAATTCAATCCTATTTGACTAATCAAGAATAAAATTGTTATAATCCTGTACTTATTGCATGTCATAATACATCGATTATTGATTTACAAGTTAAAAGTATATAATCAATTTATTAAGTGCCAATAAAATATAATATGTTTTTACACTTTATCAAAACCCTAAAATGGAAAGCTAATTGGGAAAGCCTATGTTTCAGAATTGACGAATTAATTTTAGTAAGAATCAATTATAATTCAAAATATTCTAGGAGTAATTGCCAAAAAACGATTGTGTTGCCATTTTACAATGCGGATTCAATTAAAGATTTTTTAACAAAAAGCTTTTTGCGAAATTATACTACTCTGCGTTTATTACAGGTATTGGAGAATTGAATTTAAGTTATTTGTATTGCTCTTTTAAAAAGGGTAATTTATTATTTGGATACGGCCCTCATTTTCTATGTGATCTTATTCCCAAAAATATACTAGTCTATATTTTAATTTTGATTACACAAATACATCTACTTCTTTTAATCTATGCTATGGCATTAATTTTTTGGCTAAATATGAATTCAATCAACATCTAGCAATTACAAGTAATTAAAATGTAGACTTTCAAGCTATCGATAGGAGCCAATATTTTGGATGTAATATTCAATATATAGTTTCTAAAACCGGTTGCATTTACCGGGCTTTGAATTAAAAAACAGTATTCAATTAATCAAAAGAAATAATGGGTATGAAAAATTATTTTTCTAAAACACTAGTAATTTTATTAAGCGTTCTTGGACTGTTTGCCGGAGCATCAATTTTAGTAGCTTCAATCATTATTTTAAGCACTCCATGGATGACAGGACCGTTCTTGACAGGGTCAATATAAATTAAACCAGAAAATCTTTTCGGGCAATTGATTTCTACATTTATTCATATTAATTAATATGAATGCTTTAAAGTTTTAGTTGCATCAATCTTCAACCAAACAAATGCACCGAGCAGCACAATGACACCTATTAATAATACGGGTAAATAATAACCATACGCAGTGGCTAAATATCCAAATATAACGGTGCTTAAATATGCTGCAGTTAATCCTGCAGCATTCATAGAGCCTGAAACTGATCCACTTTTTAATCCACCGAGATCCATGGCAACCGCCCAAGCCACAGGAGCTGTTACATCCATGAATGCCATTCCTATTCCCAAAGCAATAATGGCAATTGTATTATCTGCTACTAATGATGCGCCGATCATGCATAATCCTGATACAAATAAACCAATCATTGGCACAATTCTTCTTCCCCATTTCTTGCCGTATTTTAATACCGCTTTATCACTCAGCCATCCACCACTTAAACAACCCAAGCAAGCTAATAAATAAGGAATGGAAGATGCCCAGATCAATTGATCTTTTGGAATTAATCTTCCCTTTTCTAAATAAGTATGAAACCAGCTTTGAAAAAAGTAGGCACCTGTAGCATAACAGATATACATCGCTAACAGGTACCAGATATTTCTTGATTCGAAAATGCTCCAATATGATTTTTTATTTTCTTCTAAAACTATTGGCAGATCTCTATTGGCTAAGATGTATTCTAATTCTTTTGGATCGATATCTTTTACTTCAGTGGGTTCTTCTTTGTGCCAAAACAACCAAAATAAAGCCCAAATAATTCCCGCGGCTCCTAAAATATAAAATGGGATATGCCAACTATAATTTTGTTGAAGTGGCAGTACTACAAATGGAGTTAATGCTGCTCCAATTCTTGAAGCCCCCCATATGTTGGCCTGAGCCCTTCCTCTTTCTATGACAGGAAAATATTTACTGAGTATAATGGAAGTATTGGGATATGCACCCGCTTCTCCCATTCCGAATAATGTTCTTACTAAAAATAACATGATAAACCCATTAGAAAACCCAGTAAGGACCGTAAAAAACGACCACCAGATAACCACCCGTATCAAAACTTTCTTCCCACCAATTTTATCCCCCAACCAACCTGTGGGTACTTCAAATAGTCCGTAAGACAAAGTAAACATGCCTAATATCCATCCCCATTGAACAGTACTCAAATGCAAATCAGACATGATAGAACCACTGGCAGAAGAAAGTGCAATCCTATCAAGGAAAGTAATCATCGACAAGACCGATAAAACTGCTAAAACTTGATATCTTCTTTTCATCTTACATTTTAAAAGTTACGCAATTTACGGTTTAGCACTGTTTTGACTACATTTTAAAAATCCTTAAAATAAGATGATTATCCTTGTGATCTGAAACAGGCAATTTCTATACTATTCTTAAGTATTTATCTGGTTTCTACAAAAGCTGCTTATCAGCTATTAGAAATGCCGATGATTTTGAAACTTATGAATACGATTTAATTCCAGGCACTTATATGAATGCTGAAATTTCCATTAAAAATGCGAAGGCCTACGTCTTGCCAGAGGAAGCCATTGTTCTTTTTGAAAACAAACAGTATGCTTTTATTAAAATAGATGCCAATCAGTTTAAAATGATGGAAGTGCAAGTAGGCAATACGGAGAATGGGTTTACAGAAGTTCTGCAAACCAACAAACTTGTGTCTGCTGAGTTTGTAGTAAAGGGGGCTTATTCTTTGTTGATGAGTTTGAAAAACAAAGTAGAAGAATAAGTCAAAAGTCAAAATTAAAAAGTCAAAACAAATTCCATTGATTTTCAGAATTAACTGAGGATTATTTTTGACTTTTTAATTTTGACTTAATTAAAAGCATACACCATCGCCATACTCTCTCTTGCCATTTGTTGGTTATAATCGAAAGTAAGTTGCTTATGATTGATGATGTCTATAATAGTACCAATCCAGCAGAATCCAAAAGTTAATAAAAATAAGATCCCCATACCATTTTGACCTACCATAAATCTTTGAATACCTGAGATTCCAAAAAAACCTAGAATGCAACCAAGAAGTACCTGATCTGTTTTTCTTCTTTTACCATTATAGACGGCAACAAAATTTTGCATTTTATCAGCGGGTAATTCGCGGGTGAGACTTTGTATAAAAAGTAATTCTTCTCCTTCTAAAGCAGGAATTAGATTAAACGCGTTTTGATTCATGTTAGTTTGATTTGTATGATTAATTGTCGAATTCTATTTAATAAAATAATGACCGCTAATATTCCTAAAGGATGGTATTTTAAAGACAGCATCCATTCGGCTCTCATAGCATAATGTATTGAATGACCAATCCCACAACCTGGGCACTTGCCAAACCCCAATGCACTAAAAATGCAAAGCGATGTCTCTGATTTGTTTTCAGGTAGGAAAAACAAAACAATCAACGCCCCTGCCCAACAAAGCAACTCAAAATGCTGAAAGAGCCATAGTCTTATTTTATGAATGGTTGTAATCATGGATGGTTATTTTCCAAAAGCACCAATATTGGTACTAAAAATTTTAACCGCAATAGCAAGTAAAATCACACCAAAAAATTTTCTAACTGCTAATAAACCGGCTTCACCTAAGGCGTGTTCGATTATTTTTAGAGACTTCAAAACGATATAAACTACTATCAAGTTAATAATAATACCTGCTAAAATATAAGTTTCTTCATAGTTAGCTTTTAAAGACATAATAGTGGTAAGGGTTCCACTTCCTGCGATGATGGGAAATGCAATAGGAACTACACTACTGGATTTTGCATCTTTATCACCTTTAAATATTTCATGCCCTAGCACCATTTCTAATCCAAGTAAAAAGATCACAATCGATCCGCCCACAGCAAATGAACGGATATCAAGACCCAGAATTTTCAAAAAAGGTTTCCCTGCAAAAAGAAAAAGAATCATCAAGCCACCAGAAACAAATGTTGCCTGAAATGATCGAATGGCACCCATCTTATCTTTTAATGAGATTAAAAGTGGGATAGAACCTACAATATCGATCACAGCAAACAGGGTAAAAGTGACTGTTAGAAGTTGGTCGAGATGAAATTCCATAAACTTTATTTTAGTAAATATACAAGAAGTAAATAATCTTCATGAATGGAGAAAACAGGTATTTAATACATCTGTCTGATCATTTGTAGGAAGTTTCCTACATTTATCGTTCACGCTAATATTATGCAGGGAAAACAAAAATTGAATCTATTTAGCTTTACCATGATCGTAGTTGGTTTGGTAATTGGTATGGGAATTTTTAGATCAGCAGCAACTAGCGCAAAAGATGCCATTAATCCATCGGTTTATTTCACTGCTTGGTTATTGGGAGGATTTTTTGCATTCTGTGGTGCCTTAACTTATGCAGAGATAGGAAGCCGCTATCCAGTTACAGGAGGGTATTATAAAATCTTCAGTTATGCTTATCATCCCAGTATCGCATTTGCCATTAACTGTATTATACTTATCAGTAATGCGGCAAGTTTAAGTGGTGTTGCTTTAATTGGCAGTGGATATATCACTAAATTATTTCCTCAATATAATTGGACAGATATTGACAAGGCCTTAATTAGTTGTATAGCAATATTTATATTTTATGTGATTAATTTAATGGGTCTCAAAATGAGTTCTAAGGCACAGAACTTCCTGATGCTGATTAAAATCAGTATGATCTTGGTATTGATTGTTGCCCTCTTTTTTCCAATACATGAATTGCCCGCACAAGCAGTAGTCATGGTAACTTCACCAGAAGTACATATGAGTTGGATCCAGAGTTTAGGCATTAGTTTAATTGCTGTGTCTTTTACTTATGGAGGGTATCAGCAAACCATTAACTTCGGTAATGAAGTAGCCAACCCTGCTAAAAATATACCAAGAGGTATTTTTATTGGAATTGCAATTATAATTGGATTATACCTTTTAGTAAATCTTAGTTACTTCCATATCATCGGTTTTGAAAACATGAAAGGTGAGCGAGAAATAGCTTATTCATTGATGAACAAAGTGTTTGGAAAAACTGGAGCAGATATTTTTTCTTTCTTTTTATTCTTTGGGGTACTTGCTTATGTGAATGCTCTTTTAATGAGCAACCCAAGAGTGATGTATGCCATGAGTACCGAAGGAGCATTGCCCAAAGTTTTTGGAAAGCAATCAGAAAAAAATGATGTATTAGTTTTCTCATTAACCATTTTTGCAGCTATGTGCGTGGTGATATTATTCTTCGCCCAAACTTTCGAAAAAATATTAAACTTCACCATATTTCTGGATTGCTTTGGAATGGTAGCCTCAAGTGCAACTATTTTTGTTTTACGTAAACGGACAAAACATTTAGATGGCACAGGTATTTATAAAATGAAGTTGTATCCTATTCTGCCACTTATTTTTATGGCAGCTTATGCCTTCGTTGGTATAAGTATTACTATTCAAACTCCAAGTATTGCATTGATAGGATTATCTGTTTTAGCAGTATTTATGGCAATATATTTTATTAGTCAGCGGTTTAAGAAAAACATAATCACTCAATTACCTAAAGAATAATATAGAATGGAACTGTCTTATATCATAAATGAGTTAGCAGAATCGCGTGAAGATTATTTTAGAGCAATTGCGCCTCCATTAATCCAGACCAGCAATTTTGCGTTTAAAACTGTTGACGATTTGAGGAAGTCTTTCGAAGATGAATATAGTACTTGGTTGTATAGCCGCGGCTTAAATCCAACTGTTGAAATTCTTCGTAAAAAGTTAGCTGCATTAGATGGAGCGGAGGATTGTTTGGTATTTAATAGTGGTGCTGCTGCAATTTTTGCATCAGTTTTGGCTAACGTTAAGTCTGGTGATCATATCCTCAGTGTCAAAAATCCTTATACCTGGGCTAAAAAAATGTTTGAGGAAATTCTTCCTAGATTTCAGGTAACACATTCATATATAGATGGAACTGCAATAGAAAATTTTGAAAATGCTATTCAGCCCAATACTTCGGTGATTTATTTAGAGACTCCCAATAGTTGGACTTACGACTTGCAGGATTTAGCGGCTGTGGCAAGCTTAGCAAGGAAACATGGAATAATCACCATCGTGGATAATAGTTATTGTACACCGCTATATCAGAAGCCAATTGAATTGGGTATTGATTTGGTGTTGCAATCTGCTACAAAATATATCAGTGGCCATAGTGATACAGTGGCCGGTGTGTTATCTGGGGAGAAGAAAATGATAGAGCGGATTTTCAATAGCGAATACATGAATATCGGTTCTGGCATTCAACCATTTAATGCCTGGTTACTGATTAGAGGATTAAGAACCCTGGAAGCTAGGTTGGAAAGAATTGACCGCACTACCCAAGCATTAATACCATTATTGAAGGCACATCCAAGAATTGAAAAAGTTATTTATCCCCTTGATCCAGAATTTCCCCAATATGAATTGGCCAAAAAGCAAATGAAAGGCGCTTGTGGTTTATTAACCATAATTATTAAAACCAATCAATGTGCTACAATAGAAAAATTCTGTAATTCTCTCAAACATATATTAATGGCAGTAAGTTGGGGGGGGCACGAATCGCTTGTTATTCCTAAATGTGCCGGAATGAAACCAGCACAATTCGATGGAGCCAATCCTGAACATAGAATGCTACGTTTTTATTTCGGATTAGAATCGGTAGAATACCTAATGGAGGATCTGAATCAAGCTTTTTTAGCTATTGAACACCTTTCATAAGATTTTTTAGCAGGTTTAATCTAATTCCTTTCCGTCTGTCTAATTTTTCTAGACAAGCAGTTGTTTGCTGTATTTTTGTTTATATGAAGAAGTTTTTGACCTTATTAGCTTTAACAGCTTCCCTTCATTCCTTCTCTCAGGAAAAGTGGGATTTAAGAAAATGCGTTGATTATGCTTTACAGAATAATATTTCTGTTAAGCAGGCAGATGTACAAGCACGTTTGTCGAAGTTATTGGCAGATCAGTCTAAAATGACTCGTTTGCCCAATGCCAATGCAAGTATCAGTACTACCTATCAGCATGGGTTAAACATTAACCCAACTACCAACGTTTTTGAAAATGTGGATATTTCAGGTGGAAACTTAGGTTTTCAAGCTAACTATACCATTTTCAATTGGTTTGTTCGAAAAAACAATATTGAGGCAAACACACTATCAGCGAAAGCCGATGAATTAAATATCGATAAAACGAAAAACGATTTGGCTTTGTCTGTAGCTAATGCTTTTTTACAAGTGATGTTACGTCGGGAACAGGCTAATCTGAGTCAGGTACAGCTAAAACAATCACAAGAGCAATTAAATAATACGCGCAGATTAGTTGAAGCAGGAAGTCAACCAGAATTAAATGCGATACAAATTGAAGCACAAGTTGAAAGAGATAGTGCAACCTATATTCAGGCTTTGGCAGCTGTTGAGCAAGGTGTGATTAATTTGAAAGCTTTTATGAATTTCGATTTTGCATCTAAATTTGATATCGTTTATCCAGAAGTTGGAAGCATACCTGTAGATAATATTTTAGATCTTCAACCCGAAACAGTTTATAATCTTGCAGTAGCCAATCAGCCTCAACAAAAAGTCACTGCATTGAAAATTGAGTCATCTCAAAAATTAGTGAATGCTGCAAGAGGTGGAATGTATCCTACTTTAAGTGCATCTGGTTCATTGAATACAAGATTTGCCAATAACGTATACGACTACAGAACAGCTTCTGCCATTGGGCCAACAGGCGCCTATGCTGTAGATAACGTTAATCAAACTCAGTTCCCGGTATATGCCTATCAAACTAATATAATTGGATTAGATAAAGTGAATTTGGGGAATCAGTTAAATAGGTATTTTGGACAGGCATTAGGATTAAACCTTAATATCCCAATATTTAATGCACATCAAGCCAGAGCACAATGGGAAAGAGCAAAAATTAATGTGCGTCAATCACAATTGCAGGATGATCAAGAAAGACAAACATTGAGATCAAATATTTATAATTCCTATCAAGATGCATATGGTTCACTACAGAAATACAATTCTTCTATTAAAACTGTAGCAGTTTCTGATAAAGCACTTGAATTTGCACAGAAACGCTATGATGTTGGTTTACTTGGAACACTAGATTTAATCACTACAAGGAATAATGTTTTTACAGCGAAGATTCAGGAATTAATAAACCATTATGATTATGTATTTAAATTAAAAGTCTTGGAATTCTACAAAGGACAAGGTATTAGATTATAAAAGCAACCATCAAATTAAACATACAAGAAACACTGTTTTATATGAGTAAGAAATTGATTTGGATTATCGTAGCATTAGTTGTTGTAATTGGGGTTTTAATTGGCCTCAAAAAAGGCGGCGTCATTGGCAAAGAGGAAGGTACAAAAGTAACTACTGAAAAAGCTGTTAAACGTACTATAATCGAGACTGTTAACGCAAGTGGTAAAGTATATCCGGAAGTAGAAGTTAAAGTAAGTCCAGACATTAGTGGAGAGATTACTGAACTTTATGTAAATGAAGGGGATACCGTAAAAAAAGGACAAGTACTAGCACGTATTTATGCTGATATTTATTCCACTCAACGTGATCAAGTTGCTGCTGGCGTTAATCAAGCAAAAGCACAATTGTCTAATTCAAATGCAAATTTGGAAGGCCTGAAAGCTGTTTTAGACAATGCAAAAGCTGTATATGATCGTCAGAAAAAATTAGTAGATGATAAAGTAATTTCACGTTCTGAATTTGAACAGTCGCAACAAACTTATCTTTCTTCACTTGCCTCTTATAATGCTGCAAAAGAAGGATTGAAAAGTGGTGAAGCAAATATTCAGGGAGCTCAAGCACAATTAAACAAAGCTGATAAGGACATGTCTCGTACAGTTATTACAGCTCCAATGGATGGTTTAATTAGTTTGATGAGTGTTAAAAAAGGAGAGCGTGTTGCAGGTAACAGTTTTAATGTAGGTACTGAAATGATGCGGATCTCTGATATGAGAAGTATTGAAGTTCGTGTGGATGTTGGTGAGAACGATATTCCAAAAGTAAAAATTGGTGATACTGCAATTGTTGAAGTGGATGCCTATACAAATAGAAAATTTAAAGGAGTTGTTTATAAAATTGCGAACCCGAATACAGGAACTACTGTAACTACATCTTCTACTGATGTAACAAATTATAAAGTACATATACGTTTATTACCCTCATCCTATGAAGATTTGATTACTCCTAAAAAGAGTTTCCCTTTCCGTCCAGGTATGAGTGCAAGTGCAGATATTCAAACAAAAACAAAGGAAAATGTATTGTCAGTTGCATTGAATGCGGTTACTACACGTGATAAAAATGGAGATAGTAAGGCTAGTACTGAAAATAATGATGAAAAGAAATCAGATGATAATACAGTAAAGTCTACCTCTGCGAATGACGATATAGATGAAGTGGTATTTGTTCTCCAAAAAGATAATACAGTTAAAAAAATTAAAGTAAGAACTGCTGTTCAGGATTTGAATAATATTGAAATTCTTGCAGGTTTGAAAGAAGGTGATGAAGTAATTACTGGACCTTATACTATTGTAAGTAAAACTTTAAAAGATGGAGCTAAGGTGCAAGTTGTAGCAAAAGATAAATTATACGAGGATAAGAAGAAAGACTAGTTTTTGGTTTGAGATTATCGATATACAGCGACCCCAGTTTGGGGTCGTTTGTTTTTTAATACTAGTCTTTCGTATGTTTGTATTGAAATAAAAAAGCATAGATGCGGATTGGAATTATAGGAAGTGGAAGTTGGGCCACAGCGTTGGCAAAAATTTTAACTGATAATGGTAATACTATTAATTGGTGGATAAGGAATACAGATACGATTGAATTAATAAAACGGAAAAAGCATAATCCGCATTATTTAAGTGCTGTTTATTTTGATCCTTCTCAATTATTACTAAGTAACAATATCAGAGAAGTAGTTAATAAATCTGATATCCTTGTAATTGCTGTTCCTTCTGCTTTTGTTTTAGCAGCATTATCTGCTCTTCCCAAAAATGCATTTGATGGAAAGCAAATTGTTTCAGCTATAAAAGGCATCTTGCCAGATACTAACGAATTATTGAATGAGTATCTTTTAAAAGAATACAACTTGCCTATTGAAAATTACTTTTCTGTATTGGGTCCTTGTCATGCTGAAGAAGTTGCTGCAGAGAAATTATCTTATCTAACATTTTCTGGTGTTAATGAATCTGATGCATATAAGATTGCCAGATATTTCCAAACAGAATATCTCAATACTGTGGTGAATCATGATGTAATGGGTGTTCAATATGCGGCCGTCTTAAAAAACATATATGCACTTGGCGCAGGAATTGCTCATGGCCTAGATTATGGAGACAATTTTTTAAGTGTTTACATTGCCAATAGTGCCAATGAAATGACAACATTCTTAAAATGTTTATTGCCTGCAAATACAGTCGAAAATCCAACGATTAATTATAGTGCTTCTGTTTATTTGGGCGATTTATTGGTTACTTGTTATTCTTTATATAGTAGGAATAGAACTTTCGGTAATATGATCGGGAAAGGTTATTCAGTGAAAGCAGCTCAACTTGAATTGAATATGGTTGCAGAAGGATATAATGCAAGTAAATGTATTATAAAGACCAACGAAATAATTCAAGCTGAAATACCCATCGCGCTTACAGTTTTCCAAATTTTATGGGAGCAATTGCCTGCATCGGAAGGATTCAAAAAAATTGAAAAATTTCTTTACTAGATAAAGAAAAGGTCAGAGGCAATACCATCTGCCATTAACTTCCCGGCATTTGTAAGGATTAAGCTTTTATTTTGATGCACCATAAATCCTTGAGCGATAGGCTTTCGAATAATTTCCAGTATTTGCGCCAATTCTTTTTCGCCCCATTTATTAATTATCACATCTAATGAAAGGCCTTCCATAGTTCGGAGACTCGTCATTATATATTCATTGATCCTCTGAAAGTCTGTTAGCTCCTCTAGTTCAAAAGGTACTTGATCTTTTGCCAGACTTTGAATATATAATGCATTATTTGCAATATTCCATTGACGCGATTTACCATTGAAAGAATGCGCGGAAGGACCAAGTCCTAAATAATCTACGCCACTCCAATAATTACTATTGTGTTTGCTTTTTTTACCAGGTTTGCAAAAGTTAGAAATTTCGTAATGTTCAAATCCAGCATCTTCAAGCCATCCCATTAATAAACTAAAATGCCGTGCCTGTTTATCTGGGTCAACATCTTCTATTTTTTTTTGTTGAATCATTTTCGCGAGCCCAGTTTTTGGTTCTACTGTTAGGGCATAGCAAGAAACATGATCGATATCAAGTGAAAGCGCTTTTTCAACATTTTCTTTCCAAGCTTCATCAGATAAAGTGGGAGTCCCATAAATTAAGTCGATAGTGATATTATCAAATCCATTAGCCTTAGCCATCCTGATACAGTTATCTGCTTGAAGTGCATTATGTGCCCGATTCATCCATTGTAGATCTGCTTCAACAAAAGATTGTATGCCGATACTTAATCTATTAATTCCTATTTTTTTCCAGGCTTGAAGTTTGTCTTCTTCAAAATCGTCTGGGTTGGTTTCTATTGTAATTTCTGCATTGGGTGCAATTTTATACTCTGCTCTGATCACACTCATTAAATTTCCAAGCTGTGAAGTGGAAAGTAAAGATGGGGTACCACCACCAAAATAAACTGTTTCAATAGTTTCAGATAAATAATTTTTTTGCAAAATCGCTTCTTTTGCTATGGAAGCCAACATTGGCACTATCTGATGGGGTGTAGTTGAAAAATGGAAATTACAATAATGACAAGCTTTTTTGCAAAAAGGAATATGTATATAGATACCTGCCATAGCTACAAAAGTAAATGGTTCTGCAATGCTTGCAGGAATTGGGCATATTTAAATTAATAACTAATGCGATAAATCCCTTCAGTTCAATATTTTTGCTCAAATATTTACTTTTTGAAGCAAATTCTTCTAATACTCGTATCGTTGCTTACTATAGTAATTGCTTTTGGGCAAACTGATACGCTTATACAAACTAGCTCAACAACGGGGAAGAAAAAGCAGTTAGCAGAATCCACGCAAACTTTAATTGTTGCGCCTGTATTAAAAGATTCCCAATCGCAGATTTCTAGAAAACCTCTTACAATTATAGCAGATAGTTTAAAAAGGGATAGTATCAGAATGGACTCGATTAGGCTTTTGGATATAAAATTGCCAATAGTACTTTTAACAGATACTATCACATACGAAAAATATTATGTTTCTGCTTGGCTGCCATTTCAAAAAACACCTGTTTATGAAATAATAGCAGAAAGGAAACCAATGGGAAAAGAACTATTATTTTATATTTTAACAGGATTAGTTGCTTTACTGGCAGGTATTCGTTTAATCTTTCCTAAATACTTTAAGAATCTATTTTTGTTATTTATGCAAACTTCGATGCGACAAAAACAAACTAGAGAAAATTTGTTACAAAACAATCTTGCATCTATTTTTTTGAATATTTTGTTTATGGTAAGTGCTGGGATTTATATAACCCTTCTCGTATTGTATAAACATTGGGTGGACCTATCCTTCAACCATTTGCTATTATACGGCGTCGTCTTTTTATTTGTAGTTTACCTAGTAAAGTATATTTTTTTGGCATTCTCGGGATGGGTATTCAATGTGCCTGAAGCAACTAGTGCCTATTCATTCGTAGTATTTTTAGTAAACAAAGTATTGGGTATTATTCTAATACCATTTGTTTGGATAATTACATTTTCTCCCTTGCCAATTAAACAAGTAGCTATAACAATTTCCGCAGGCATTATATTAGTACTTTTTTTATATCGTTATTTAATTTCATTTGGAGTAATCAGAACTAATTTGAAAGTTAGTGTCTTACACTTTTTCTTGTACCTTTGCGCTGTTGAACTACTTCCCCTCTTTTTGATATATAAACTTTTAGTCAATTTTGTAACGGGAAGTATCTAATAATAACCTTTTTTAGACTAGAAGCATGGCAAAAAGCGGTTCAAAAAATTCAGCTACTTTGAAGAAAGTGAGGAAGATTCTAATCTCTCAACCCAAACCGGAAAGTGATAAATCACCTTATTTCGATTTAGAACGTAAACATTTGGTTGAGTTAGTTTTTCTACCCTTTATTAAGTTAGAAGGTATTCCAGCAAGAGAATTCCGTAAGCAGAAAATTGATATTCTCTATTACTCAGCAGTAATTTTTACAAGTAGAAATGCCATTGATCATTTTTTCAGAACCTGTGAAGAAATGAAAATTAGCATTAGTCAGGATACAAAATATTTCTGTATAACTGAAGCAGTTGCTTTGTATCTGCAGAAGTTTATATTATATAGAAAACGCAAAGTATTTTATGGTGCCGATGGTACCAATAAAAGCATGTTCGAAGTGATAAATAAACATAAAGAAAATGAGAAGTTCCTTTATGTATGCAGTGAAAACCAACAGGATAATGAAATTGTTGGATGGATGAAAAATAATAACTGTGAATTTCAATTAGGGTTCATGTACCGCTCTATTAGTAATGATATTAGACCAGTACTTGAAAAAATTGAATACGATGTAATCTGTTTCTTTACCCCTAGCGGCGTAAAAAGTCTTTTTGATAATATGCCTGATTTTCAACAAAATGGAACTGTGATAGGTGCATTTGGAAGTAATACCTCAAAAGCTGTTGAAGAAGCAGGATTGAATTTGGAAATCAAAGTTCCATCGCCGCAAAGACCTAGCATGTGTGCTGCGCTTGATCATTTTTTGAGCACCCCAGTTACCCAAAAATAATTTTTTTAATACCTCATCATAGCCCTTTCCTTTCAACTGGAGAGGGTTTTTTATGTTAACTTAACTATTTTGCCTCATAATTTTTTTTAATGGCAACTATACATACTAATCGACTGGTTCATGAATCGAGCCCATATTTATTGCAGCATGCACATAATCCAGTTGACTGGTTTCCTTGGGGCGAAGAAGCATTACGTAAAGCTAAAAAAGAAGACAAGCCCATATTAGTGAGTATTGGCTATGCGGCTTGTCATTGGTGTCATGTAATGGAAAGAGAAAGTTTCGAAGATGAATCTACAGCACGGATGATGAACCAGTATTTTGTTAACATTAAAATTGATAGGGAAGAGCGTCCAGATTTAGACCATATTTATATGGATGCAGTTCAGTCTATCACTGGCTCTGGTGGATGGCCATTGAATGTTTTTTTGACACCTGAAGCAAAACCATTTTACGGGGGCACTTATTTTCCCCCCGAGAGAGCGCATAATCGCGCAAGCTGGAAAGAAATTCTTGAAGGCATTCATAAGGCTTATCGGGAAAAGAAACATGAAATCATATCTCAAGCCGAAAATCTTACAGAACATTTACAGTCTGCTAATTCATTTGGTTTTCAAAATAAATCAAGCCAGGAAAAAAATAGTACTGTAACAAATGAACATCTGAATACGATCACTCAGAACCTATTACAATCGGGAGACACTGTTTGGGGAGGCTTTGGGAAAGCGCCAAAATTTCCTCAGACTTTTTCAATACAATTTTTGTTAAGACAATATCATTTTACAAAAAATGAAGCAGCATTGCAGCAGGCATTATTGAGTATTGATAAAATGATTGCTGGGGGAATTCATGATCAATTAGGAGGAGGATTTTCGAGATATAGCACTGATAATGAATGGTTGGCTCCGCATTTTGAGAAAATGTTGTACGATAATGCCCTTTTGATTTCTGTGATTGCTGAGGCTTTTCAAATCACCGCTAACCCAACATATTCTAAAACAATTCAAGATTGTATAGCATTTATTGAAAGAGAACTTACCAGTGAAGAAGGTGGCTACTTTAGCGCTTTGGACGCGGATAGTGAAGGAGTGGAGGGCAAATTTTATACATGGTCATTAGCTGAAATTCAAGAATTATTAAAAGACGATGCTGTCATTTTCTGTAAATATTATCAAATAGAAAATGCAGGCAATTGGGAACACACGAATATTTTATGGGTTAGAGATAGCCCTGAAGATTTTGCAAGATTAAATGGACTTGAGCTTGCCGAATTTGAAAAATTAATTGAAAGATCAAAAAAAATATTGTTTGAAGCGAGGACTAAAAGAGTAAGACCCTCATTAGATGATAAAATTTTGCTGGGGTGGAATGCATTAATGAATACAGCTTATTCCAAAGCTTATGCGGCACTTGGTATTGAGTCTTATAAAGAGATTGCCAAGCGTCATATGTTATTTTTAGAAAAAAATTTTTCCCAAAGCGATGGAAAGTGGTTTCATACTTATAAAAATGGGCAAGCCAAGCAATCTGCATTTTTAGATGATTATGCTTACCTTATTCAAGCCCTTATCCATTTGCAAGAAATTACAGGGGATGGGTCCTATTTATTAAAGTCACAGGAACTGATGGAAATGGCAATAGCTCATTTTAAAGAAGAGGAAACCGGCTTTTTTTACTTTACTCATGATCAGCAAAATGACGTAATTATTCGTAAAAAGGAGATTTATGATGGGGCAACTCCAAGTGGTAATTCCATTATGGCATCAAATTTGCTTTATCTGTCAAAGGTTTTTGACAGGAGAGAATGGGTACTATTGGCACAAAGGCTGAGTAATACATTGCAGGAGAATACTATTAAATATCCAGGTTCATTTGGAATATGGGCTTCAATTTTGCAATTATACTGTTTTGAAGTAATGGAAATTGCCATAACTGGAAGAGATTTTGAGAAAAATCTTCCAACAGTTATGAAAAAATACATTCCTAATAAAATAATTCAGTCTGGGGAAACTAATTTCAGCAATTTCCCGTTATTAGCAAATAGAGAAACTGCTATTCCGGTAGTTTTTTATATCTGTAAGAACTTTACCTGTTTAAGGCCTTTTTATAATATTGTTGACTTTTTAGCAAATGTGTAACAGATTTTGTTCTAATTTGCTTAGGATGACAACGGTATCTGATGCCGAAAATGTTTTTTTGCACAAAAAAGTAGCCCCCATAGGTAGATTTCTACACGATTTAATTTATTGGTAACAAAATCTCAATTTAGGTTTAGAGCCAATGAAAAACTTATATTTGTCACTGTCATAAAAATCATTCTGATCAAATGAAAGGGTACTTAACTATAATACTATTAGCGGCATTTTCACTAAGCATGAGTTCTTGCTTTTTCAAGAAAGGTAATAACACAAAATCATCGATGCCAGATGATGGACAGTTGCATGGTTTAGCTCCAGCTTCTAAACAGAGCATGAATAGACCGCTGCACATGGTTTATATCCCACCGGGAACATTTCATATGGGACCTAGTGATGAGGATATTAGTTATAACATGACTACTCGTAATAGACAAGTTTCTATTCCAGGTTTTTGGATGGACGCTACTGAAATTACGAATAATGAGTATCGTCAGTTTGTTACTTGGACCAGAGATTCATTAGCTTTTAAAATCCTTTTCGGACAGGGCATAAATAAAGACGACGATACCATGGCGGTTGATCCACGAAAAGTGGCAACCATCAAATACGATAGAAATACAATTGAAAAATTAAATGAATTGAATCTTGCTCCAGATAATAGATTATATGGTAAGGCTGAGATTGATCCAGAGAAATTGGTTTATAGAATTGAGTATTTTGATTTGCAATCTGCTGCTAGAAGAGAAAATGCAGGGCATCCTCGTAAAGAGTTCATGGTAAAAAGGGATCAACAAGTATATCCTGATACATTGGTTTGGATGAGAGACTTCTCGTATTCTTATAATGAACCAATGACAAAAAGATATTTTTCTCATCCTTCATTTGGAAACTATCCAGTAGTAGGGGTAAACTGGAAGCAGGCAGTTGCATTCTGTCATTGGCGTTCACATTACTTGAATAGCTTTTTAGAAAGGAAAAAATTAGCTGTGGAAAGTGATTTTAGATTGCCAAGTGAAGCAGAATGGGAATATGCTGCAAGGGGTGCTCGAACCAATTCTATGTATCCTTGGGGTAACTATTATTTAAGAAATAAAAAAGGTTGCTTATTAGCCAACTTCAAACCAGGACGTGGAAACTATGCTGAAGATGGAGGGTTCTATACAGTTCGTGCAGATGCATATTGGCCGAATGATTATGGTTTATATAATATGGCTGGTAACGTAGCTGAGTGGACAAATTCTTATTTCTACGAAGGAGCTTACAATTTTGTTAGCGATATGAGTCCGGATGTTCGAATTGATGCAAAAGATTCTGATCCACCAAGAATGAAGCGTAAAGTAATTCGCGGAGGAAGCTGGAAAGATGTGGGATATTTCTTGCAAGTAAGTACCAGAAACTTTGAATATCAGGATTCTGCAAAATCTTATATTGGATTCCGTTGCGTAATCGACTTAGCACCTAAGACTAGAAAATAATTACTGAAATAGTTCACTGAAAATTTATAAGTATAATCAATAATTATACTGACTTAAAAAAAAACGTTTTAACTAATATTTAAAAATAACCGTTATGGCCCAAGGTGTTTCTCCTACTGTAAATCGAGCAGTAAACGTAATAGTATGTGTTGGTGCTGCTGTTGTAATTTTTGGTGCAATGGCAAAAATTTTGCACTTATCATGGGCAGACTGGGCCTTAAAAATCGGTTTGAGTACCGAGGCTTTGATATTTTTAGTTTATGCTATTTTGCCTCCTCCAGATATGGGCCCTGCTTATGCTCCGGCTCCTGTTGAAACTGGAAATCCTGCATTAAAGCAATTGGATAAAATGTTGCAAGAAGCAGAAATTACTCCAGCTAACTTGAGTAAGTTGAGTAATAGCTTTCAAAAATTGGGAACAACTGTAGAACATATTGGTGAGATAGGCGATGTTGTAAAATCAACTTCTGATTTTTCATCAAAAGCTAAAGATGCTGCAGTTGCAGTTGGTGCATTTAAAGATGCAACGCAACATGCAAGTCATTCATTAGCTGGCTTTAGTGGTGCTGCTGAATCTGCCAAAAGTTTTCACGAACAAATGCAAGGTTTGAATAAGAACCTAACATCTTTAAATACAATATACGAATTGGAATTACAGGAGAGTAATAATCACCTGAAAGCATTGAATCAATTCTATGGTAAACTGTCTCAAGCTTCAGCAGCAATGACAGGCACTGCAGATGATGCACTCAAAGCAAAAGCAGAGATTGCAGCACTTGCCAATAACCTTGGAAAATTAAATCAGGTATATGGCAGCATGTTAACTGCTATGCAAGGAAAATAAAAAGCGTAAGCTGAACCAATTCTAAATTTGTATTTCTAAATTTAAGTTAGCATGTCATTACCTAAGGAGCCGCGGCAGAAGATGATCAACATGATGTACCTAGTGCTTACTGCATTATTGGCACTGAATGTTTCTAACGAAATCTTGAACGCATTCAAAACTGTAAATAACAGTTTGAATACCGCTAGTTCAATGGTGGAGAAAAAGAACGTTGATATCTTCAAATCTTTTCAGAAAAAACTAGAAGATCCTAAGACTAAAGAAAAAGCTGAGATCTGGATGCCTAAAGCTCAAAAAGCAAAGGTTCTATCAGATGAACTCTATGCTTATATTGAAGCTTTAAAGCTTGAATTAAAGCAAGAATCAGGTTTGAAATTAGTTGATGGTGTAGAAGATTATAAAGAAGACGATTTGGAAGCAGCTACTCGATTGTTAGTAGAAAATGCACCGAATGGTAAAGGGAAGGGAAAGTTATTATTCGATAAATTAAAAAAGTATAAAGAAGATTTATTGGCTATTGATGCAGATGTGGCTAAGGAAGTAGGACCAACTTTACCCTTAGATTTAACTCCACCTCCTACAAAGAATAGTGCTGTGAAAGATGATATGGCGTATCTCTATTTTCATATGACACCTACTGTTGCTGCAATTACTATTTTAAGTAAGTTTCAAAACGATATCAAAAATAGTGAAGCTCAGGTAGTTGAATATTGTCATAAAGAAATTGGAGAAGTTGAATTGATTTATGATGAGTTTCAAGCATTCGCAGGCACAAACTCTCAATACTTGATGCCTGGTGAAGAATTAGTTATTACAGCAGGTATCGGTGCATTTAGTAAAGCAGCAAAACCTAATATTTCTATCGATGGAGCAAATGTTGTTGTGAAAGAAGATGGTTCAGCTGAATATAAAACCACAGTAAGTGGTTCTGGTCCTGCAGTAAAAAGGGTAAGTATTTCTTTTATTAAACCTGATGGAACAGTTGCAAAAGTTGATAAAGAAGTAAGATATACCGTTGGTGTTCCTTCCGGATTAGTAGTTTCTACCGATAAAACACGTGTATTTTATCAAGGACTTGAAAATCCATTAAGTGTTACTGGCGGCGGCGGCGATGAAAAAGTAAATGTATCTGTTGAAGGGAATGGTGTGAGTTCTAGAAAAGAAGGACCTGGTCAGTATTTAGTAAGTTGCGCAAACCTTGGTTCCGCAATAGTTACTGCATCTGATGGGAAAAGCTCTCAGAAAATTACCATACCTATTAAAAGAGTACCAGATCCATTGGCAACGGTAGGTGGAAAAGCTGGCGGACCAATTGCTGCTAACGTTTTCCGTGTTCAAAGAGGTGTTGCAGCAGAACTTAGAGATTTCGTTTTCGAAGGAGTTAAATACGAGGTTACTTCGTTTACATTAATCTGCACTGGTAAAGGCTTTGATGATGGTTTGGGAGTTGCAGAAGTAACTGGATATTATTTTAACGCAGAAGCTCAAGCACTACTTAAAAGATGTCAACCCGGTTCTACAGTTGTGATTGATGAAATCAAAGTAAAAGGACCTGGTGGGAATAGACAATTAGATCAAAATATTTCGTTTACACTTCAATAAATGTGGGTATGAGAAAATTAATAATATTCGGTTTGGTGTTTTTTGTTGGGTTACATGCTATGGTACATGCCCAATCAAAATATAAAACAGGTACTACAAAAACTGCAACAACTCCTGCAGCAGCTACCAATCCAACTACAAGAACTAAGTCAGCATATTTGAATAATACTGCAGGGTCTGTATCTCCGGATACTTCGAGACCAAATGCTAGTCCGGTAGTTAATACACCGGCGCCAGTAAATAATTCTGCTGTAACTGTTAGATTCGATACAACAATAGTTGGTGGATTTGATACAAAACAAGAAGTGTCTTTAAGAAGTAATTATGCAGTTGACCGGCAATTAACGAAGGATAGAAAACCACTCGAATATGATTATATCCGTGAGGATGATCAGGTATGGAGTCAGTTTGTATGGGAAGAAATCGACGGACATGAAAAAATGAACCAAGGGTTTATGTACCCCGGGAGAGATGATAATGGCGATCAGCGTTTCTTTTCTATTCTGTTAAACGCCATTAAGTATGATAGTGTAGTTGCTTTTTCTCCTGATAACGATCTATTCAAAACTCCTTTAACATCAGATCAGATTGCTAATCTTACAGCAGGAACTTTAGATACGGTTGATGTAGCAGATCCTGTGAGCGGTGCAATTGAAAAAGTAATCACCAGAAAACCACGATTCAGTCCTGATTCAGTATATACTTTCCGAATTAAAGAGCAATGGATCTTTGACAAAGAATCTAGCAAAATGACTTGCCGTATCATTGGGATTGCTCCAATTGCAAAACAAGTAGTTGCTGGCAAATCTCAACCTAGAACTTTATTCTGGATCTATTATCCTGATTTGAGAAAATCATTAGTAAAGTATGAGGTATATAATCCTAAAAACTATGCGGGCAGGATGTCTTGGGAAGAGCTTTTTGAAAGTCGATATTTTTCTTCCTATGTTATTAAATCTACCATCAATAACCCCGGGGATAAATATTTAAATGCATTAATTAAGGATCCATTGATGCGTTTGTTAGAAGGACAAAATATCAAAGAGAAAATATTTAATTACGAACAGGATCTTTGGGCCTACTAACCCGAAATCGTATACAATTCTAAAAAAGAGGCAATTTTGCCTCTTTTTTTATGATTTTTTCAAAATTTATGCTACTTTTCTTGCAAGTTCTCTTTTTTTAATGCGATAGTTTACTTAACTTGGTTATGGTTTTTCATAGGATATTGGATTTTAAAACGGGGCTGGATGTTCATCCTGGCCCCTTTTTTATGCCTGCTCTTCAGAATGGTAATGAGAAAAAATTAATCCGGCTTTTTGAGGCCCGATAATGCTACTTAAATTGCTAAGAGATTGTTCCTTAACATTCTTTACAGATTTAAACTGTTTCAATAATTGTTCTGCTGTTTGTTTTCCAATACCATTGATGGTTTCTAATTCGTTTTTGAAACTTCCTTTGGATCGCTGATTTCTATGAAAAGTGATACCAAAACGATGTACTTCATCTCTAATTCTGCGAACCAATTTTAAACTATCACTATCCCAGGGTATTTTAATAGAGCTGCTATCTCCTGGGAAAAATATTTCTTCTTCATTTTTTGCCAAACCAACAACTGTTGTTTTGCCATGTAATCCCAACTTGTGAATACTTTCCATAGCAGCGCTTAGTTGCCCTTTGCCGCCATCAATAATTATAAGTTGAGGAATTGGAAGGGATTCCTCCAATACTCGCTTATATCGTCTGTAAACGACTTCTGTCATAGTTGCGAAATCATTGATTCCTACAACAGTTTTTACATTATAATGTCGATAATCATTTTTACTTGGCATCCCATCTTTGAAACATATCATGGCAGAAACAGGAAAACTTCCTTGAAAATTACTGTTATCAAAACACTCTATATGCGTAGGGACTTCTGATAATTGTAAATAATCTTGTAGCTCATATAATACTTTTTTCTTTTCATGATCTGTTTTGCCCTCTAAATGCAATAATTGTTTTCTGTGCAATGCTTCCTTGAAATAGTAAACATTTTTTTCGGAGAGCTCGAGTAACTTTTTTTTGTCTCCAGCTTTTGGGATGGTAATGGTAATAAGAGGATCTGGGTAATCAATTGAAAGAGGAACAATAATTTCGTTAGATAAACTATTAAATGTAGATCGCAAGTTTGCTATTGCAAAACTCAACACTTCTTCATCTGTTTCTTCGAGCTTAGTTTCTAAAGGCACTGTATGTGTTTGAACAATCGTTCCATTCTGAACCATCAAATAGTTTACATATCCCCATTGCGCTTCTCTTACTATGGAGAAAACATCAAGATTGGATAGATGTTTGCTTACGATAATCGATTTTGCCTCATAGTTTTCTAAGTGGTCTATTTTTTTTCGAATCAGTTCAGCTTTTTCGAATGCCATATCAGAAGCTGCTTGCTGCATTTCTTTTTTAAAATGCGAAATAACTGGGTTCAGATTTCCTTTCAACAAATTGCGCATTTGTTGTAACCCATCATCGTAATCAGCTGCATTTTGTAAACCAACACAAGGGGCTTTACAATTACCTAAATGGTATTCGAGGCAAACCTTAAACTTTCCCTTTTGAATATTTGATTCTGTTAATGGTAGCTTACAAGTTCTAAGGGGAATGAATTGTTTAATAAATGAAATTAGTTCCCTTACATTTCCTGCAGAAGTGAAGGGACCTAAATATTCTGAGCCATCATTTAATTTATTTCTAGTTAAAAATACTCTTGGGTAAGACTCCTTTTTAATGACGATAAATGGATAAGTTTTGTCGTCCTTTAAATTGATATTGTATTTAGGCTGGTATTCTTTTATCAGAGAGTTCTCTAATAAAAAAGCATCTTGCTCAGAATCAACTATTGTGAATTGAATCTTATGAATGCGTAATACCAATTCATGAGTCTTGTAAGTGGTAAAAGTCTTTGAAAAATAGGAGCTAACACGTTTACGAAGATCTTTTGCTTTCCCTACATATAGCAATGTGTCATTTCCGTCATAGTATTTATAGATACCAGGATTTGTAGGAATTGTATGTGCTATTTTTTGAAATTCAATTGAAGTCATCCTACTTTATCATTTTTTTCTATCATTCCAATTCACATAATTAAATTCGTTGGATACATATCCCGAGGGCGTTTTGGAAAATCTATTAATCTGAAAACTTTTATCTGCTTTCCAGTTACACTGCTCAATGATGCTAGTGTCTTTAATCATAGTTTCAGTTCTAATAAAAACACGTTTAACTAAATTGGTATTTTCATCCAATAAGATGTCGATGTTTTGTATCGGTTCATTCACTGACTTTGGACGATAATTTAAAGTATAACTTTTAGTGCTCAAATCATGAAATATAGTTTCGTTATATTTATCATGCATTTCTGGAGAACTTATATCTTTATTTAAAAATTTAGCAGCATAAGATTTAAATACATCTTTATCGATTCCCATGGAATCTTTTTTCCCATTTAATTCTTTTATTAAGTAAATAGGATATGCTCTCAAATCAACATCAACTATTTGTTCATTAAAAAAACTAGTTAAGGCAAAAAATTTTGTGGTATCAGTATTCGACCTTTCCGTTTTCGCAATTTTTTTATTTTTACAGCTTGCCATTATAAATAGAAGTATAAAAAGACAGATACAATTTTTCATAGCCAAAATTATTCAAAAGCAGGTAAGTACCATCAAATTGTTCAAATGATTGTTGTGCTTTAACAAAGTGATTTTTTGCTATTTAATCCGTTTGATAAAACCAAGTCGAATACCATAATCCATCAGGTACTCAGTAATAGGATATTTGTTGGAATAGGTAGGAAGGTTTTGAAATCTAGCTTGTGGCCCTAAGAACCATTGGTATACACCAGTTTGGTAGGTTAGGTTAATCCCGAATGAACTATTAATATTCCATTTACGCATCAAACTATTACCATCTGCGTAGTGATTATAATCAGTTGATAAAAGGTATAATGACTTGTTCAATGTAAAAGTTGGTTGAATAGTAGCTTCCGCTGTAATTCCTATATATTTTTCTTTAATAACATCGTATTGAAATCCGATAGGAACAGAAACCTGGTACATTTTATTATCTAATTCTGCTTTACTATAGCCGGTATTATTATTATAAAGTGATAAAACACTTACATTTTCAATGCCATGATTATTTACTAATGAAATAGTAGTTAAATCAGCAACTGATTGAAACGTTTCAATATAATATTGACGAATATTGAATTGAATTCCAGTTTTGAATTTAAAACGGCTACTCATATTATACAACATAGAAAATCCCAATTCTAAACCAACAGCTGGTTTTTCTCTTACTATTTCGTTGATATTGGTAGTATAGTTCAATCCCACAGGTGCCGTTGCTGGGGCGGCGCCTAAAATTTCTTTTGCTTTAGAGTCTGATAATTTACGATAGCTTGTAGAAGGAGTTATGTAAAACCCAAATCCAACTTTTGAATTTTTTGAACTAACAGTTGTAATTGGTTTATAAGCGAATTCTTTAAGATAATCGTCTGCAGAACTAGCTTCTAATTTTTGGATATTGGCAATTTGTTCTGAAGAACTGTTCTTGATTAATTTATTTTCAACTGGTACTGTATTTATTTCTTGTTTGAATTGAACAGGGGAACCAGCATCCGTTACATCGTAAAGGATATTTGATTTAGCAACAGATTCGGGAGTATTTATTGATAATAAAGAACTAAAATTATTATTTGCTTCGTTGATAAATGAAGGTATAGTTGGCAATTCGTATTGCTTTGATAATACTTCATTAGAAGATTTTTTTATATCTTCTTTTAAAAACTGCAAAGAAATTACTGGAGCTTCTGATAGAACTTTATTGATTTCAGTTTTTAATCTTTGTTTTTCTATTTGTGCTATAGTAGAAGCTGTAACTTGTTCAGGTGATATTGCATTGAAATCTGAAATTAGTGGAGTCGGATTCTCAGTAACCGGCTTCTTATTATTCAGATTTTTCAGTGCAACTAATTTTCCTGCTATCTGATTTGGATGATTATTTAGAAGAGTAGCAACAGTAAGTGCGGAAATAATAAATAAAGAAATAAATGTAAGTGCTGGCCAAGTTTGAGGACCATGAACCTCCGCCTGTATATTCCTCCAGATCTGGTCAGAAGGATACATTCGATGATCATTAATCTCATCCTGAAGAAATTCTTCCAATTCGTCTTGGTACATTTTGTTATCCATATACAGCGGCGGCAGCAACTATTTTTTCAACGTGGCCAATAAGTTGAATTCTTCCTTTGGCCTTTCGATGATTTGTTTTCTTATTAGGATATGTTCCAGCATTGTTTTGGCTCTGGTGTATTGGCTTCTGCTGGTACTTTCTTCAATGTCCAACATAGCGCCAATCTCTTTATGGCTGTAACCTTCCAAAGCGTACAAATTCAAAACTGTTCGGTAACCTAAGGGCAACAATCTAATACATTCCACAATTTGGCGTGCCTGCATGATAGATGGAACCGTTTCTTCTTTAACCTGTAAATAATAAGCATAATCTAAATCAACACTTTCGTTGAATTTCTTATGCTTTTTTAAGAAATTGATACAAGTATGAACAATGATTCTTCTAATCCATCCCTCAAAAGCACCTTTATTTTGAAAAGTATGTATCTGGGTGAATACCTTGATAAATCCTTCCTGCAACATATCCTCACCGTCTTCGCGATTTTGAGCGAAACGATAACAAACACTGAGCATTTTAGGACTATATCTGTTATACAACTCCCGTTGCGCTGCAACGTCATTGTGTAAACATCCCGATATAATTGCCTGTTCGGTCATGAGGGGAATTTAAGTTCCCCATAAATATAGACATAAAATGCATTTAATTGCTGCATCCTAGTTTAGAAATATTGCATAAAAACCTCAAAAAAATGGATTTTGACAGAAAATGGAATAATTTGGAAAGGGTGAACGCTGGTTTTAATGTTTTCTGGCAAACTGATATTCAATCGTTAAAATATTCAAACAGGACCTAGAATCTTTATGTCAATAGTATATTTGCAATTCTTGATTCAGTTTTGGATCAGCGGTTGCTACCTGCTTTTAACTATTAACTGAAGTCCTAAATTGTAACAATGCGCAACTTATTTTATCAGATTTTAATTGGGGTCACAGTCTTGGTAGGCGCTACAAAAGCACAACAATCCTCTCATACCGATAAAAGCAAAGGTTTAGCAGGAAATAATAAATCATATTTAACCGGGAAAGTTTTAGATCAAAAAACAGGCAGTCCTCTCAATGGAGCGAGTATATATTTTCATGAATCAAAATTTGGAACTATCACTGATTCTAATGGCATATTTAAAAGTCAAAGTTTACAAGCTGGTAAATACTTAGTTGAGATTTCATTTCAAGGCTTTGCTACGATCATTGAAAACATAGATATCACTGGAAAGACTGAGAAGAATTTTAAAATGTTCGAAGCTGTAGTAGAACACGAAGAAGTTACTGTTACAGGAGTTGCATCTGCCACTAAAACAAAACTCTCGTCACAACCAATATCTATAGTAAAAAGGTCCGATTTAATGCAAGCATCTTCTACAAATATTATTGATGCATTAAGTAAAATGGTTCCTGGATTGAGCAATTTAGGAACGGGGCCAGCTATTTCAAAACCTGTGATCAGGGGAATGGGATATAATAGGGTGGTAACAGTTCATGATGGGGTTCGTCAGGAAGGGCAACAATGGGGTGATGAACATGGCATTGAAGTGGATGAATATAGTATCCAAAAAGTGGAAGTATTAAAAGGTCCCGCATCTTTATTTTACGGGAGCGATGCAATGGCTGGAGTTGTTCATTTAATTACCAATGTTCCAGTTGAAAAAGGAACCATTGGTGGAAATATCATGGGAACATTCAACGGCAATAACGGTTTATATGGTACCAATGGAAATATCGCCGGCCATTTAAAAAATGGATTTAACTGGAATGCATATGGCACCTATAAAAGTGCAGGTGATTACCAAAATGCTTTTGATGGTAAAGTGTTTAATAGCAGGTTTAATGAAAAGAATTTCGGTGGCTATTTTGGAATTAATAAATCTTGGGGTTATAGCCATTTGCTGATCAGTAATTTTAATCAACATATAGGAATTGTAGAAGGTGCTAGAGATAGTATTACTGGTGCATTTTTAGTATACTCTGGAACACCCCTTCAACATACTGCTACAAAGGAAGAATTGGATAGCAGAAGTATGATAACTCCTTATCAGCAAGTAACTCATTTTAAAATTGCATCCGACAATAATTTTAAATTTGGATCTGGTAGAATAGCAATTAATATAGGTTTTCAAGACAATAGAAGAAGAGAATTTGGAGATGTAGATCATCCCAATCAGCCAGATTTATTTTTTGATTTAAAAACACTCAACTATAGCATACAATATAATTTAGCAGATCACAATGGTTGGCTTACTTCAATTGGAGTAACTGGAATGTATCAACAGAATAGTAACCTTGCTGAAAGAAAATTAATACCTGAATATAGCCAATTCGATATTGGCGCATTTGTATATAGTAAAAAAACTTTCGACAAGATTACGATTAGTGGCGGTCTAAGATCAGATTATAGAAACACTATCGGTAAAGGGTTTATGCAGTATGGTCTTTCAAGATTTACTGCTTTTAATAAAAATTTTGGGAATATTAGTGGTAGTATTGGGTTAAGCTATTCACCTAATGATGAAGTTACTTGGAAATTTAATTTAGCCAGGGGTTATAGAGCGCCTAACGTTTCTGAATTAGCAAGTAATGGAGCTCATGAAGGAACTAATCGATATGAATATGGTGATAATAATTTAAAGTCTGAAACCACTCTACAAATTGATGCTGGTTTTGAAATTAATAGAGACCATATAAGCTTTGCATTAAATGGGTTCTTTAATAATATTCAAAACTTTATTTTTTATAGTAAACTGGAGTCTGTGTTTGGAGGAGATTCATTAGTACATTCAGAAGGTAGTTTGATTAGTGCCTTTAAATTTCGTCAGGCTGGCGCATCATTATATGGACTAGAAGCGAAACTGGATATTCATCCCCATCCACTTGACTGGCTGCATTTTGAAAATAATTTTTCTTATGTAGCAGCACATTTTAATCAAGAATTTGAAGGAACAAATAAACTTCCTTTTATTCCACCTGCAAGATTATTAAGTGTGTTAAGAGCTAATTTCAATAAGAAACAAGCGAATTTTAGAAATAGTTATGTGAAATTGGAAATGGATAATATGTATGCCCAAAACAGAATTTTTACTGCCTACAATACTGAAACTGTTACACCTGGTTATACCTTATATAATATTGGTGTGGGTACTGATTTTGTGCGTGGAAATAAAACTGTTTTTAGCATTCATTTTTCTCTCAACAATCTTACAGATGTGGCATATCAAAGCCATCTGAGTAGATTAAAATATACAGATATCAATGAAGCAACAGGTAGAATGGGTGTTTTTAATATGGGACGAAACTTTAGTGTAAAACTCAATATGCCATTGAGTTTTAAAACAAAAGCCTAAATTTAAGTATGGATATCTCTATCAATACACCCGCATTGTTATTCCCTGCAATTAGTTTGGTAATGCTTGCGTATACCAATAGATTCTTAGCATTGTCAAATCGTGTAAGAAGTCTACATGATAAATATGTAGAGAATAAAGAAGGAAATAAAACGATACACGCTCAGATTAAAAGCCTTCGTTATCGATTAAATCTGATTAAGCACATGCAGGGCTTAGGAATTATAACTTTTATTGCTGCAATTTTTTCTATATTTCTATTTTATATTGATGAAAAATTTGTAGCTAATATTTTCTTTGCTGCTAGTCTACTTGCATTTACAGTATCGCTTATATTTTCATTTATTGAAATTATGATGAGTAATAAAGCTATTGAACTGGAACTAAGCGATATGGAGGGATTAGAAAATCCCAATATGATTGAGTATATAAAAAGTAAATTTTAAAAAGAAAAGGCAGGAATTATTTTCCTGCCTTTTCTTTTTAAACCGTCGCTAAAATTTTTCTTTCGCCTATTTGTTGACGCCACATCGCATAATACAAACCTTTTTCTTCCAATAATTGGAGATGGCTGCCAGTTTCTACCACCTGCCCTTTTTCAAGTACATATATTCTATCAGCATGCATAATGGTGCTTAAACGGTGTGCAATCATCACAGTGATCTGTTCTTTTTCTGTAGAAATCCTACGAATTGTATTTGTAATCTCTTCCTCTGTAATACTATCTAGTGAAGATGTTGCTTCATCAAAAATAAGTAAATGAGGATGACGCAAAAGTGCTCTGGCTATAGATAACCTTTGTTTTTCACCACCACTTAATTTTAACCCTCCTTCACCTATCATTGTGTCTAGACCTTTTTCTGCCCTTGATAAAAGATTGTCGCAACTAGCTTTGTGAAGAGCGTCTCGTACATCATCATCTGTTGCTTCTGGAAATACAAATGTTAGATTTTCGCGAATGGTTCCAGCAAATAACTGCGTGTCTTGTGTAACAAATCCGATTTGACTTCGAAGCTCATCAAAATCTATTTCGTGTCCATTAATTCCGTTATAAAAAATAGTACCATCTTGAGTTCTATAAAGTCCTACTAATAGTTTTACTAGTGTGCTTTTTCCTGCACCTGATGGGCCTACAAAAGCAATTGTTTCACCTCTTTTTACATCAAATGAAATACCATCAAGTGCTTTGTATTGAGCTGTTTGATGTTTAAAAGCAATATTTCTGAATTCTAATTCCTCGATCATTCCAACCTGCTTCGGTTCCAAAGGTTTTGGTTCAACTTTCTTAAGCATGAGGTTATGAAAATTACTCATGGAAGCTTCTGCCTCACGATAACTTATTATAATACTTCCTATTTCTTGTAAAGGACCAAATATGAAAAAACTATAAAATTGTAATGAAATTAGTTGCCCAACAGTTAATACATCTCTAAACAATAACCACATTAATGTAAACGTAATTACCTGACGTAAAAAATTTACCATCGTCCCTTGTATAAAACTCAATGAACGGATATTTTTTACTTTTCGAAGTTCTAATCCAAGAATCTTATAAGTATTAGTGTTTAATCTTTTAACTTCTTGATCTGTCAGTCCAAGACTTTTTACAAGTTCAATATTGCGTAAACTTTCTGTGGTAGATCCAGCTAGTGAAGTAGTTTCCTTGACAATATTTTTTTGAATGGATTTTATTTTTTTACTTAATAAATTGGTCACAATGGCTATTAAAATAGCACCTCCCATATAAATAGGCATAATTGACCAATGTAAACGGGTAGCGTAAATGGAAACAAAAATCACGCTCACTAAAATTCCAAATAAGACATTGATCACATAACCAATAAATTTTTCTGTATCGCTTCTCACTTTGGTTAAGATCGAGAGAGTTTCTCCACTTCTTTGGTCTTCAAATTCCTGGTAGGGTAAGCGCATAGAATGCTTAAGTCCATCTGTGAAAATCTTTGCACCAAATTTCTGGATAATCACATTTACCGTATAATCCTGAAATGCTTTAGCAATCCTACTAACCATAGCAGTACCTACTAATAAGAAAAGCATAAATCCAAGACCTTTTACATAAGTACCCTCATCTCTAAGACTTCCATTATCAGCAACTTTGGGGTGACTTGCAAAACGATCTATCAATTTCCCAAAGATCATGGGGTCGAACATTGAAAAAGTTTGATTAATCCCGGCAAGTGCTAATGCCAGAATGATATGCCATCTATAAGGCTTGAGATAAGTTAAAAGTATTTTCATTGAATTATATTAGGTTTTACAGTATAACAATATCCGTACTATTCTTTAAAATATGACAAAGTTGCCAATTGAGTCGCCGCTATTGCGACAAACTTGTTTATAGGTTTTCCACCTGCTGTTAATAATAAGATCATTTCTCACTAAGTGTTTCGCAAACTTTATTCAGTAAATTACAAAAACAACAAACATATGCGTTGGAGAAAATTTAACGGTGAGCTGATAAATTTACCCATAAAACAAGCGGTGGAAGATGCTATTGTTCAGGAAACTGAAAAGCGTGTTAAATTGAAAGTATGTATCGGCACTGATAGCCAAGTGAAAGGAGAAGATACAGAGTTCGCAACAGTGATTGTATTTTTAAGAGAGCACAATGGTGGGTTCATGTATATCCACAATGAAAAAACAAAAACAAAATACCACATCAAAGAAAGAATGTTGGTAGAAGTTGCGAAAAGTATTGAAGTGGCGTATGAATTATGTGACTTGTTTATTGAACACCATATAGAAATGGAAGTTCATGCAGACATTAATACCAATCCACAATTCAAAAGTAATGATGCATTACGCGAAGCAATGGGATATATTTTAGGAATGGGATTCGCTTTCAAAGCCAAGCCAGAAGCCTTTGCTAGCAGTTGCTGCGCAGATAAGATCTGCAATTAGTGATTAGAAAAATAGAGTTATTGTTGAATCAATTCTGATTCAACTGATTTGTAGTCCCTTTATTTCTGAGCCATTTTAAAATCGTTATTCATCTGCTGTAATAAGGCTAAAATTTCTTCTCTTCCCACTTTCTTTTCTGCACTGGTAACAAAATGCCTAGGAAGGAATTGCCAGGTCTCTCTAAGTTTATTCATAAAAGCCTCCACATTTCTGGCAACGACCCCGGGTTTTTCTTTATCAGATTTTGTAAAAACCAAACTAAATGGAATTTCCCAATGATCAAGTTGATTGACAAATTCTAAATCATTTTTCTGAGGGGTATGTCTACTATCAATTAATACAAAAACTTGCATCAAATTCTCTCTTTTTCTTAAATATCCATCAATCATTTGTTCCCATCGATTCCTATCAGAAATAGAACGTTTTGCATATCCATAACCCGGAAGATCAACTAAGTACCACTTTTCTTTAGGACCCCTTAATGCTCCAGAGCTTTCTATATCAAAATGGTTAATGAGCTGTGTTTTACCTGGTGTTCCAGATGTCTTTGCTAGATTTTTCTGTTTAGTAAGCAGATTGATTAATGAAGATTTACCCACATTACTTCTCCCAATAAAAGCATATTCAGGCCTGTCTGGTTTGGGACATTGCGTTACCAGGGCGGATGATATATTGTATTGAGCTGAAGTAATTTCCATGCTGCAAAGTAAACGAATATTCAGCTAGGAGCTTCAATCGGGCAGAAATGGGTAATAAAAAACCCCGAACTAAATCGGGGTTTTTTATTATTTTCTTTTTGGTAAAACCAAACTATCGGCGGGATATTTTGATTTAATACTATCTCTGATTGATGTACACCAATCGAATAGTTTTTGTTTTTCAATATCGCTCAATTTAGCTTCTTTATGAATCCAGGTATATGATTCCAAAGGCATATCACCTTCTTTCACCTGCTCGATACATTCGTCCAATTTTTTATACTGACGAGCAATTGGCGAACTAGTAAAATCATTAAAGTTCAGATGCCTTTTTCCATCGTTTACATGATTCGCTAACCAAATCCCAACAGGTTGAATATTATTGTACCATGGGTATGTAGTGTTATTGCTATGACAGTCGTAACAAGCCTTCGCGAGTATTTGATTCACATCATCAGGAACTGTATATGTCTTTGAAATATCGTTATCTATTTTTTTGGAATCGTTTTTTGCAGGTCGATAAGCCTGTAATAATATTAGAATTACGAGAATTCCAATTCCTACTTTTTTCATAATTATATATTTTAAATGAGAATATTTCCTGTCATTTCTTTTGGAATTTCTAGACCCATTACTTTTAAAATGGTGGGAGCTAAATCGCCTAGCTTTCCTGGCTTAATAGCGCCTCTCCATTCTTTATCAATAATGAAGAATGGTACTGGGTTTAAAGTGTGAGCTGTATTGGGAGTGCCATCTTCATTAATCATGAAATCGGCATTACCATGATCTGCTGTAAGGAAAACTGTATAACCATGATCCAATGCAGCTGTTACTACACGTTTCACACAAGCATCAACCGTTCTTGCAGCTGTTATTGCTGCACTAAATATGCCCGTATGACCCACCATATCCGTATTTGCATAGTTCAAGCAAATAAAATCTGCTGTTTCGTTTTCGATTTCAGGGATTAGTTTATCTGTTATTTCTATCGCACTCATTTCAGGTTGCAAATCATAAGTGGCTACTTTGGGAGAAGGTACCATGATTCTACTTTCACCTGTATACGGATCCTCTCTACCTCCGCTAAAGAAAAAAGTTACGTGAGGATATTTTTCAGTCTCAGCAATTCTGATTTGTTTTTTATGATTTGCTTCTAAAACTTGGCCAAGTGTATTGATCAAATTGTCATTCTCAAATATAGCCGAAACGTTTTTGAACTTTTGATCATACATAGTCATGGTAGTATAAGTAAGATCTAATTTTTGCATACCAAAATCTGTATGGTCGTTTTGTGTAAGCACTTCTGTGATCTCTCTACAACGATCTGTTCTGAAATTATAACAAATAGCCACATCGCCAGACTGGATTTTTGCGATTGGTTGATTATTAGCATCTACAATAATTGTTGGAAGAATAAATTCATCCGTCACATTTGCAGTATAAGAATTTTCCACAGCAGCAATCGCACTTGTTGCAGTAGGTCCAACCGCATTCACTAATCCATCATAAGTCAATTTCACCCTCTCCCAACGTTTGTCACGGTCCATGGCGTAGTATCTCCCACTAACTGTGGCGATTTTACCCACTGAGCCTGGCAAGAATTCTGTTAAATCAGTAACATAGCCTAAGCCACTTTTCGGGTCAGTGTCGCGGCCATCAGTAAATACATGAATATAAACATCTGTTAATCCTTCAGCCTTACAAACATTTAGGATTGCTTTTAAATGACTAGTGTGCGAATGCACCCCTCCATCACTTAATAATCCTAATAAATGAAGCGGCTTATGGCTCGTTTTTGCTTTTCGAATTGTACTTAACAAAATTTCATTTGCAGCTAATTCTCCTGTTCGGATGGCAACGTTAATCCTTTGTAATTCCTGATAAACAATCCTTCCTGCACCAAGATTTAAATGACCAACCTCACTATTTCCCATTTGTCCATCTGGCAAACCAACATCTTCACCACATGTTATTAAAGTTGTATTTGGGAATTGACTGTATAAACTGCTTACAAATGCAGGATGTGCCTGCTGAATGGCATCTGCACTAGGGATTTTACCCAATCCCCAACCGTCCATAATTGCTAAAATTACTTTCTTACTCATCTCTAATGGTTATAATTTACTAGTTATTTTCTGCTAATTTAGACAAACAAGTTTAATGTATCGAATTTGGCATGTTTTATGTAACAGATACATTAGAAATCAGACGCATGAAAAAAATATTTGTAATAATAGGGTTCTTCCTCAGTTTCTTAGCTTTTGCTCAACAAAGTGATACCGATGCGGTAGTTAAAGCTTTCAAATCTGCCAATACCGAAGAAATTGCTCAATATTTCGATGATTATATTGATTTAAAGCTCTTAGATAAAGAAGAGGTTAAAAATATAGGTCGAAATCAGGCTGGATTAGCCTTGAAAATGTTCTTTGATGATAACAGTATTAATGGGTTTGAAATGGGATCTAATCGTGAAATTGGAAGCACATTATATATTACAGGAAAACTAACAAGTTCTGGCAAGCCATATAATATCACCGTATTATTAAAAGCCAAAGGTGGTAAACACCAGATAATTACTATACGGGTTAACTAGATTTTAGCAGAAGTCCTAGATTTGCAAGATGCAATCATATCAGGAACTACTCGATCTTTTAATTCTTTCTGCATTAAACGAAGATATTGGCGATGGCGATCATTCAACCTTGAGTTGTATCGATCCTTTAGCAGAGGGTAAAGCGGTATTGAAAATAAAACAAGATGGAATATTGGCTGGCCTAAAAGTAGCTGAACATATTTTTCATTTAGTTGAACCAGCTGCAATTTTTAGTCCCCTAAAAGTAGATGGCGATAGCATGACTGCAGGAGAAATTGCATTTAATATTGTTGCAAAAGTTTCTACAATTCTTAGTTGTGAAAGGTTAGTTTTAAATTGCATGCAACGCATGAGTGGGATTGCAACTCTGACAAAAAAATATAGTTCCTTGCTTGAGGGCTTTCATACACGCATTCTTGATACAAGAAAAACTACACCTAATTTTAGATTGTTAGAAAAAGAAGCTGTTCGAATTGGCGGTGGATTTAATCATCGATATGCTTTATATGATATGATTATGTTGAAAGACAATCATATTGACTATTGTGGTGGTATTGAACCAGCAATTAATAAAGCATGGAACTATGCTAAAACAAATAATCAAAATATAAAAATAGAGGTTGAAACTAGAACATTGAAAGATGTTGAAAAAGTAATTGCTATTGGTCAAGGAAAAGTGTTTCGCATCATGCTGGATAATTTTAAACCTGCTGATGTCGCAATAGCTGTAAAATTAATTGATGGTGCATTCGAAACAGAAGCAAGTGGCGGTATAGATTTACAAAATATAAAAGAGTATGCAGCAACTGGGGTTGACTTTGTTAGTGTAGGTGCACTCATT
>TBL_comb47_HYPODRAFT_10000838_pt1 | contig 40360 bp, 34 predicted proteins | sample TroBogypolimnion_40_FD_10682 | JGI IMG/M metagenome (IMG submission 10682)
ATAAGTCCCAATACCGATAAAGGAAGTGTGATTTGGCTACAAGCTGTCACCGATGAAGAATACAAACAAGCCACAAAATAATGTAAATTTACAGTAGCCAAAATACTACTTCCTATTTCACAGAAGTATGAATGAATTAATAAAAACCTAAATCAACTCAAGAACCACCCGAAATGAAAAACCCACTGATTATTGTATCTGTAATTTTACTATTGACTATAGCAAACAGCGTTTTTGCACAAGACTGGCCACAGTATCTTGGGCCTGATCGGAACAGTACTTCAACTCAGAAAAACCTTTTACGCACATGGCCTGTAACTGGACCTGAAGTTTTATGGACTGCCAACATTGGTATCGGATATGGCGGACCGGTAGTGAAAGATGGAAAGGTTTATCTGCTTGATCGGATCGACAGTATCGGGGATATTATGCGAAGTTTCGAGCTCGCAACTGGCAAAGAGCTTTGGAAATCTGAAATTGCATCCCCCGGAGCTTTTCCATTTCCCGGTTCGCGAAGTGTACCCACTATTGAAGGAAACTATGTGTATGGATGTGGTGCTGTTGGTGATTTATTTTGCATAGACATTAAAACACATCAATTGGTATGGCATAAGAATATATGGACAGATTTTAGCGGTAAAGAATTACCAATATGGGCCATTTCGCAGTGTCCTCTTATTTATAAGAACATGGTTGTTGTATCTTCCCATGCTCCTGAAGCCGGAGTGGTTGCTTATAATAAACTTACCGGTGATGTTGTATGGAAAACTCCGAACCTGGGGAACGAAACCTATGTAAGTCCAGTAGTTGTAAAAATATCGGGCGAAGACCATATTGTAATGGTTACTTCCTCTACCAATCCATTTGGACATCCAGGAGCAGAAAAAACCCCAGGAAATATAATTGGTATTGACCCGGCTACTGGGAAAGCGTTATGGGAATATAAGAATTGGGAATGTCATATCTCTGTGGCAAATGCTGTAGCGGCTGGTGACAACAAATTGCTTGTTGTAGGAGGATATGAACTTGGATGTGTGATGATCAAAGTGGACAAGAAAGCTGATGGAAGCTTCGGTGTTACGGAACTTTTCAAGCATAACGATTTTGGGGATCACACCAAACCACCTGTACTGGTTAATGGTTATTTCTATGGTCAATTTTCAACAAACGGTAAACGTGACGGTCTGGTCTGTATGAATAAGAATGGCAAAATAATGTGGAAAACGAAAAATGAACCTAAATTTGACAAAGGCAGTATGATTTTGGCTGACGGCTTGATCTTTGCTACGGACGGTGCCAATAAGCTATACCTTATAGCGCCGGATACGATTGCATTCAAACCACTGGCTTCAGCAGATCTACTGAAAGCGGGTGGCGTAGACAGCAGAAATCGAATGACTAATTTTGGAGGACCAACTCAAAACTGGGCACCGATCGCACTTGCCGATGGAAAGTTATTGATCCGTGATCAGAGTCGATTATTCTGCATAAAAGTAGTTCAGTAAGAGATTAGTTTAAATTTAGTAACACCACTGGCTTTATAAAATGAAAAGAGAATACTTTATTAAGAATCCTCTTTTCATTTTAATTGATCAACATCTAACTTAGTTTGACAATCGTCTGTCTTCTTGTCTTAATAAATCGCTCTTCAAACTGATTACAATGTCTATTATTCAATTGTGATATCCTTACTCAATCGAATATCCCGTGAAGATGAACTGGCGTGAACGAGGTATTGTCCTTTTTCCAAGGTCCATTTTGAAGCCTGTTCATTCCAATAAGTCAAATCATTTAGCGGAATCTTTAATGTCAGATTTGTTGCTTCTCCAGGATTCAGAATTGGCGTTTTTATAAAAGCTTTTAACTCCTGAACTGATCGGTCAATTTTCGAATCCGGTTTTGACGAATAGATCTGGACAACTTCTTTCCCTTTAATCTCACCCGTATTGCTGATCGTAATGTTCACTTTCATCGTATCATTGGCAACAGCAACAGCCATATCGGAATATTTAAATTGGGTATACGATAAGCCATAGCCAAACGGATAGGATACTTCCATGTTGGCTTTGTCAAAATGCCTGTATCCTACATAAATACCCTCTTCGTATATTGTATAGTCATGATTACGAACCTGGTCTTTCTCAGGTCTTGTCCCTGTAGTACCAAATACTTCGAATATTCCCATGGGTTTGCTATCTTGTGGAAAGTTTGCATTGGAGGCATGGTCATTCAGATGAATTGGGAAAGTCATTGGAAGTTTTCCACTCGGATTGATTTCACCGCTTAAAACATTTGCCACAGAATTTCCTCCTTCCTGTCCACCCTGCCAAGCAAGTACAATGGCATCAGGTAGGTTTTTCCATGAAGCAGTTTCGATCACTCCTCCAATATTCAATACAACAACAACTTTTTTACCTGCCTCATGGAATGCCTTGCAGGTCACTTCTATTAATTTCTGTTCCATCGAAGTCAGTAAAAAATCATCTTTTTCTTTCCGGTCAGCACCTTCTCCGCTGTTTCTACCAATAGTGATGATACCAATATCCGCTGAACTTAAACATTGAGCGATCTCTTCGGTGGTAGGAATCCATTGAGGTGGATTATACTTTTGAAACATTGCTTTTCCGCCTTCCGGTTTTACAAAGGCCTTTGCATTTGCAACTTTATGCGCTTCAAAACTGCTTTCGATCACTTTGTTTATTTCATAGCCTTTATTTTTCAGGCCTTCTTCCAGCGATACGGTATATGCTTCATTTACATCTCCTGAACCAGTGCCTCCAGCTATAAAATCGTATGATGTAATTCCATACAGTGCTACATTTTTCTTATTTTGAAGAGGTAGGGTATTCTCATTTTTAAGAAGCACGATACCTTCTGAGGCTGATTGTTGTGCAATCAGTGCATGTGCTTTCAAATCCGGATTGTTTTGGTAGGCATACCGTTGCATCTTTCTGGATCCCAAAACCATCTTCAGTATTCGTTTTACTGAAGTATCGACAAAGGTCATTGAAAGTTCTCCGCTTTTGACGGCCTTTTTCAAAGCATCCCATTGGAACTTTGTACCCGGTTCCAACAAATCGTTACCTGCCTTTATTTGTGCCACTGCTGTATGGCCTCCAAACCAATCTGACATAACCAGTCCTTTAAATCCCCAATCATCTCTCAATACATTTGTGAGCAGGTATTTGCTTTCTGATGTATAGGTTCCGTTTAACTTGTTGTAGGAGGACATGACGGTCCATGGCTGTGATTTTTTCACAATAATTTCAAACCCTTTCAGGTATATTTCACGAAGGGCACGTTCTGAAATTCTTGCGTCGTTCATGGTTCGTTCTGTTTCCTGGTTATTGGCAGCAAAGTGCTTCACAGAAGTACCCACTCCATTCGACTGGATTCCATTTACACAGGCAGCGCCAATCCATCCGGTAAGAACCGGATCTTCTGAATAATATTCAAAATTACGACCACATAGCGGGTTACGGTGAATGTTTGCTCCAGGTCCAAGGATGACATCCAATCCATATTCCAGAGCCTCATTGCCCATGGCTTTCCCAACTTCCTTAACGAGGTCGGTATTCCAGGTTGATGCAAGCATAGTGCCGATCGGGAAAGCAGTACAGTAATATGTTCGGGTTTCATTTTTACGTGTTGGTTCAATTCTTAATCCTGCCGGACCATCTGATAAATACACGGTTGGAATACCAAGTCGTGGTGTTGGAACAATGGTGCCCACAGCACCTGCAATACCAGTTTTAGGATCACCAGAACCCATTGCTGAGGCAAGACCTGATCCCTTTAAAAGATGAATTTTTTCCTCGGTCGTCATTTGGGAAAGCAAATCTCCTGCCCGTTCTTCTATTGACTTTCGGTCATCTTCATAAACATCCAACTTGCCGTTTCCATTCCGATCGAGGAACTGATATCCATCGATTGTAAGTTCTTTGAGGTCGTGATTTTCAGGATAATCTTTTTCAAACGCAAGAAACTTGGAACTCAGGTACAACCAACCCACAAGTCCTGCAATAACTAAAAAGGACACTACTGACCCAATACTAATTAATGTAATTTTCACTCCTTTTTTCATATACGTATTTCGTTAAGTTCCTCGGTAGCATCAATTGTTTTTACCTAACCCATTGCATTCAGATTCTCAATCAACAATTTCATACCCACTAAAGTAAGCATTTTTTCTTTATTTCCGCTCCCATTTTTTTTGTCCATCCAAATCAAAATGCACATTACATTACAATATATTTGTTTGAATTTCGTAACTTGTTGTTTGTTTTTAGTTATTCTTTTGACAATTTCTGTTTGATATTTGTATCATCATTAAAAGCACAAAATCATGGAAACAAAAATTCAAAAACGCAAATTAGGAAACAGTGGTCTGGAAGTTTCGGCCATCGGACTCGGCTGTATGGGTATGAGTTTTGGCTACGGAACTATTTCAGACGAGAAAGAAATGATCGCACTAATTCATTCGGCTGTTGAAAGCGGCGTGACCTTTTTTGATACTGCTGAAGTATATGGCCCTTATATCAATGAAGAACTGGTGGGCAAAGCCCTCGAACCATTCAAAGGCCAGGTGGCAATTGCCACAAAATTCGGATTCAATTTTCAGGATGGAGTAAATACAGGACTCAACAGCCGTCCGGAGAATATTAAGAAAGTTGCTGAGGCTTCGCTGAAACGACTCCGTATTGATGCCATTGACCTGTTCTACCAGCATCGCGTTGATCCTAATGTTCCGATCGAAGATGTAGCAGGTGCCGTGAAAGATTTGATACAGGAAGGAAAAGTGAAACATTTTGGACTTTCTGAAGCAGGAGTACAGATCATCCGTCGTGCACATTCCGTGCAACCCGTAACTGCTTTGCAAAGCGAATATTCCTTGTGGTGGCGTGAGCCCGAAGATGAAATCATTCCTACCCTTGAAGAACTCGGAATTGGCTTCGTGCCGTTTAGTCCGCTGGGCAAAGGTTTCCTGACCGGGAAGATGGATCAGAACACAACTTTCGACAGCAAAGACTTCCGGAGTACAGTTCCCCGTTTATCGCCAGAAAACCTTAAAGCAAACATGTCCTTTGTTGATTTGGTGGCCGAATTTGCAAAACGAAAAAAGGCTACTTCTGCACAGATTGCATTAGCATGGGTATTGGCTCAAAAGCCTTGGTTTGTGCCGATTCCAGGCACAACAAAGTTGCATCGTTTACACGAGAATCTCGGAGCAGCAGCAATTGTATTCACCTCTGAAGAGCTTCAGGAAATTAACACTGCATCCTCAACTATAGCAGTTCAAGGTGAACGGTATTCGGGAGGCAGTGCAAAAATGATAAACCGTTAATAATTAAGAACATAACCACATAGACACATAGCACACATAGAGAGAAGCAATAAAAAACTATGTGAACTATGAGCCTATGTGGAAAATTACAAAATGTATGAGTATCAGCGAATCAGCACACAAAAATCACGAGGAACTTTGGCCTGAATACAAATCCAAAGCAGGAGCGACAGATCCGGAATTGATTGAAGTATTCGATAACTTTGCATTCGACGAGGTCATTGGTCATGATAACATGGAACCCAAAACCCGTGTAATGATGATTTTGGCTTCAACAATTGGCAGTCAGGCGCTTACTGAATTTAAAATGATGACCAATGCTGCGCTTAACGTAGGGGTCACTCCTGTTGAAATAAAGGAAATTGTATATCAGGCAGTACCCTATGTCGGCATTTCCAAGGTGCTGGATTTCATTTACGCTTTAAATGAAATTCTCATGGATCGTGAAATCGAACTTCCGTTGGAGAACCAGTCAACTACAACTCCAAAAACGAGATTAGAGAAAGGCCTGGCCAAACAAAAAGAGATTTTTGGTGAAGTGATAGACGTGATGTATAAAAACTCGCCAAAAGATTTGCTGCATATCCAGCATTATTTATCGGCCAATTGCTTTGGCGATTATGTGACCCGAAATGGTCTGGATGTTAAAACAAGGGAAATGGTAACACTTTCATTCCTTATTGCCTTGGGCGGAACGGAAAGCCAAATAAAAGGACACATCCGTGGGAATGCGAATGTGGGAAACGACCGGCAGACATTAATCAATCTGATGACGCAGTTACTGCCTTACGTTGGTTATCCCAGAACTTTGAATGCCATCAATTGCTTAAATGAAGTACTGCCTGAGTAATCCAAAGAGATATCAAGACCAATGAAAAATGTAATAATCCTTGGTGCCAGTGGAACTATAGCCCAACAAGTCATTGATTTGCTGGTGAAAAAAGATGACATCAACCTGACCCTGTTTCTTCGGAATAAAAACAGCATGAGAAATAAAGATATTTCCAAATGCCGCATCATAGAAGGCGATGTTCTGGACTACCAGACTTTGAAGAATGCCATTTCAGGGCAGGATATTGTATATGTGAACCTTGCCGGAGATCTGGAAGCAATGGCTCAACGTATTGTAAAAGCCATGAAGGAAACAGGTGTAAAAAGATTTATTGCCATAAGTTCCATTGGAATTTATAATACACCACTCAGATCGGTTTTAATTCCATACCGGAAGTTAGCAGATGTAATAGAAGCATCCGATCTTGAATACACCATTATAAGGCCCACCTGGTTTACTCTTGACAATGAAGTCGATTACGAAATTACCCAAAAAGGTGAACCAGAAAAGGGCTCGGTGATCTCACAAAAAAGTCTGGCCACATTTATCACTAAAATTATTGAATCGCCCAACATCTACATCCGGAAGAACGTGGGCATAAACAAGCCAAAGTCTTAATTGTATTAACTAAACAGTTGAATATTAACAAATATTCAACTGTTTAGAAATCGATAATAATTCATGAGTTCATAGAATATTGCGTAAGTGACAGAAACGGTTTCATTGATATTAATCGCTTTTGGATCTTATTCTTTAAATGAATTAACAAGGAATACCTTTCTATGGTTAAAAACCACAGGTCCCTGAATCAAATCCCTGCTTCTGCCCTACCTGCTTGCTACCTTCTTGCGTATATCTGATGGGTATCTGTACTATATCTATACCAACTATAGCATTTTAGTACAGATAGACAACAAATAGTCATCAAATTATAGGGAGTTGGTAGCAGTCTGGTCATATTTAAGTATGACCTAAACACGGGTAGAAATGCGCATTCATAATTAAGATCCGACACTCAGGGAAAGAATATCTTATGACAAATCCATTTTTTAAGATACCGGTGTTAGAGTTTCTTTAACCAGCATTTGCCTGGCAATGGAGTCAGCTTTGTCTTTAGAAATCGTTATTTCTACAATTTTCAGGGCAAAGAGTATGGCTGAAGCTGGTCCGTTACCTGTAATTATATTACCAGATTCAACAATCGATTGGCTAAGTACTTCGGCGCCTTTAAGATATTTCTCGAATCCTGGGAAACAAACGGCTTGCTTTCCCTTCAGTATTCCCAGATTTCCGTAAACCATTGGTGCAGCGCATATGGCTGCCAGTTGTTTGTTCGCATCATTGAATTTAAGGATCATTTCCTTCAAGCCTTTGTGGGCATCCAGGTTGGAGGCACCCGGCATTCCCCCCGGTAATACGATCATATAGATTTCATCGTAATCGACCTGTTCAAAAAGTGTGTCGGCCATTATTTTCAGATGATGGGCGCCGGTAACCTCAAATTTGCCGGCTACAGAAACCACAATGACTTCAATGTCAGCCCGTCGTAAAACATCGATGATACTTACAGCTTCAATTTCTTCGAAGCCGTTAGCCAAATGAACTGCAATTTTTCGTTTCATAATCCAATGTTTTATTTTTATCAAAGATAAGCCATTATCAGGCAAAAAAAAATGATCCACAAAAAGTGAATCATTTTTACCCGTAACACCAACGGATATTTATTCGAGGAGAAAATTTACTAGTATGCGTAATCTTTTAGTGACTTTTCAAGTTTTTTCCGGGTAAAGAAAATGCGACTCTTGACCGTTCCGAGCGGTAAATGAAGGTCTTCAGCAATTTCCTTGTATTTGAATCCATCCAAAAACATATTGAAGGGAACCTTATATTCATCTTCGAGAGCGTTGATGCATTTGATAATCTCTTTGGAACTATATATCGATTCGGGTGATGGATAACTTTTGTCTTGCTGAAATTTTAAGTGTAAGTCGTTATTTGAACCATCGAAAGTATTTTTTGTTTTTACATTACGACGGTAGTTATTAATAAAGGTGTTTTTCATGATGGTGTAAATCCATGCCTTAAAATTTGTATTTTGTGTAAATTTATCACGGTAGGTAAGAGCCTTCAAAAATGTTTCCTGAAGTAAATCCTGGGCTTTCTCGTTGTCCGATGTCAGGCTAAGGGCATAGTATAACAATTTGTCCTGTAATCCCAAAAGAGCTGTGTTAAATTGAAGCTGTGTCATGGCGTTCGTTTTTAAATTGTTAATTGTTGATACAAATATATTGATTCAGTTCTTCAAAAAAAGGATTTTCAAGTCTTTTATTCTTCGATAATTTTTATGGCAGATAAAGATTATTGATGAGAATAGTTCTAAGTATAAGAACCTCAACTTACCATGCACTTACATAAGTTTGCATTTCATTTTAAATGGGTATTAAATGAATTACGCTCCGATAATAATCGAAAATTATGAGTGATCATTGTATGGAGTAGATTTAAAGTAACGTATTGTTTTAAATTGATTATTTATATAATTTTTAGAAAAACTTACATAATTCACACATTATTAGACAATTTTGCTTTCTATTGGTAATCCAACCGAAGAAATATGATCATAGTTGTCTCAAGTCAAATAAATATTACTTTAGACGCCTCAAATTTTTCAATAAAAAGTATCTATGAAAAAAGCGATCAGATCCATTAACCGGGCTGAATTGTTTACCTTCAAACGTTGGGGTGGAAAATCGTATTCATTGTTTAATGCTATCAAGCGGGAGGTGCGCATCGGTGTGCTACTGGCCGTTTATACTACGGTAGCTCAGCCTGAATTCGTTTTTGCTCAGACCGACAGTACGACAGTAAGCAAGGAGTACAATCTTGACGAAGTCGAGGTTAGCGCCCAAAGAGCACCTGTTGCTTTCTCGCAGGTGGCGCGGATAATATCCGTGATCAGCAAGGAAGAAATTGAGGCGGCCCCCGTCCAAAGTATCCAGGACCTGTTAGAGTATGCGTTAAGCGTCGATGTCAGGCAACGCGGGCCCAACGGAGTTCAGGCCGACATCTCCGTCAGGGGCGGGTCATTCGATCAAACCCTCATCCTTTTAAACGGCATCAGTATCTCAGATCCCCAGACCGGACATCATTCCCTCAATCTACCGGTCAGTTTACAAAACATCCAGCGTATCGAAATTCTTGAAGGGCCGGCAGCCAGGGTATTCGGACCCAATGCCTTCTCGGGTGCCATCAATATCATCACTACCCCTGAGGGAGAGACCCAATTAAAAGTCGATGTTTCGGAAGGTCAGCATAAGTTATCGGATGCAAATATCTCCGGAAATCTGAACTCAGGTGCATGGAAACAGTTTTTGGCCTTTGACCGAATATCGTCTGACGGCTATATCGACAATACTGATTTCAAAACACTGAATGCTTTTTACCAGACAAGGCTGGATACCAAACCCGGAACACTTGATTTTCAGATTGGACGGACAAATAAGGACTTTGGGGCAAACAGTTTTTATACTGCAGATTATCCAAATCAGTATGAAGAAACCAAAACCACCTTTGCATCCCTGAAATTTGAGTCAGTATCCAAAATTCACCTGACCCCTTCCATTTATTGGCGTCGTAATCAGGATAAGTTCGAGCTTTTCAGAAGCGATCCGGCATCGTGGTACAATGGACATAATTACCATCTCACGGATGTTTTCGGGAGTAATCTGAATGCATGGTTTTCTTCGCCCCTGGGGAAAACGGCCTTTGGATCTGAAATCCGTTCAGAAAATGTTTGGAGTAATGTTTTAGGACTTCCACTAGCCACACCGATTGCAGTACCTGGTGAGTCGGGACAGTTTTTTACTAAATCGTATTCGCGTACAACCATTTCCTATTTCATAGAGCAATCGGTTTACCTGGGAAAGCTGACCATTTCAGCAGGAGCAATGACCAACCGGATATCAGACCTCGGTTTTGGCTGGAGCATATATCCCGGAATGGATGCCTCCTATGCCCTCTCCGACCGAATCAAAATCTATGCATCGGCCAACTCCAGTATGCGGATGCCTACTTTTACGGACTTATTTTACAGCGGGCCAACCAACATTGGGAATCCAAACCTGAAGCCAGAAAAATCGGTAACCTATGAGGGCGGATTTAAGCTAAATTATACAGGATTTTTGGGGCGTGCCGATGTTTATCGACGATTGGGCAGAAATCTGATTGACTGGGTTCGCGAAAATGAAACCGATAAGTGGCAGGCACAGAATCTGACCCAAATCAATTCAAGCGGAATTGAATTGAGTGGAACCTTTTTCCCGGAAAAGATATGGAATAAACCTGTCTTTATTACCAAATTAGGTATCAATTATTCTTACAATCAGCTTGAACAAGGCTATAATACCCTGTTTTCGAATTATGTACTTGATAACCTGAAGCAAAAACTAGATATCGAAATAGAGCATAAGATCTGGAATAAAATAAGGGCTTCCTGGCGAGCCAGTTACCAGGACCGCAATGGTATGCGAACTGCAACTGAATCTTACGAACCCTTCTGGCTGGTCAATGCACGAATGATGTGGAAAACACCATCCACTGAAATCTATGTTATGGCTGCAAACCTGTTCGATACGAAATATTACGATTTAGGCACCATCAGTCAGCCCGGGCGCTGGATTAGCATTGGAATCAGTCATAAGATAAATTTCAAATAAGAACAGACTCCCGTTTATGCGGGAGTTTTTTTTACTTCGGGGAAAGTATTATCTTCGTGCACTGAAAAAAAACAGAACGTATGTTAAAAGGAATATTAGCGATCAGTGGTCAACCGGGATTATTTAAGATGGTGACCGAAGCAAAAAACAGCATCATTGTGGAATCCTTGCTGACAGGCAAGCGAATGCCAGCTTATTCAACATCCAAAATCAGCGCACTTGCTGATATTTCTGTGTTTACTGCAACAGGAGAGGCTCAGTTGAAGGAGTTATTTAAAAATATCAAGGAGAGTGGGAAAATGGTTAATCCAAAAGCAACGGCCAGTGAGATTAAATCATTTTTCGAAGAAATTTTACCTGATTACGACAAAGATCGGGTATATGTCTCCGATATGAAAAAGATTTTTCAATGGTATCAACTTCTGAGTGATCTTAACTTACTGGTCGACGATGAAGAAGTAAAGCCTGAAGAAATAGAAGAACCGGAAGAAAAAGATTCTGAATCATAACAAAGAGAACCGCATCAAACATGCGGTTTTTCTTTTTATGCACAGTAATTAAAACAAACGGAGCTGGCTGGGGGGCAGTTTGGATTCCTTCAGAGCCTTTCTGGCAAGTATCATTTCCAACAGACTTACTGTGGCCAAAGCATCACCTGCAGCCCTATGCCTTCCATTAATTTCAATTCCCAACTCACCGCAGATTCTTCCCAGGGAATAGGATTTATGACCCGGCAGGAACTTCCTTCCCATTCGTACCGTACACATTGTTTTTCGCTGATAATCATATCCCAACCGTTTAAATTCCTCCTGAATGAACCGGTAGTCGAAACTTACATTGTGTGCAACAAATATCTTATTTTCTGTAATCTCAACAATTTTCCGTGCGACCTCGTAAAATTTAGGGGCAAATTTTACCATTTCATTATCAATGCCAGTAAGCCTTGTAATAAATCCAGGAATATAAACTTCGGGATTAATCAGGCTCGTGAACGAATCTGTTATCTCAAATCCATTATGAATAAAGATGGCAATCTCGGTGATTTTGCCCGTTGCCGAAGCCTGTCCTGTTGTTTCAATGTCAATTATTGCGTACAAAGTCTGATATTTTGATGTAAAATTACAATTATTGAATACTTGTTATGCAATCCATTCTATATTTTTCAGATGCGGTCTGATTAGTTAAAGCCATTTCAAAATACAACAGGCAGAAATAAAAACATAAAGCGCACAACGACATGACGATGTGTGAATAATGTAACTAATTTCCAAAATTATGTAACTCATATCACCTTTGAGATAGCCAAATTTGCATTATGAAAATTCGTTAATGTAGTTGATGAGAAAAAATCACCCTGGAATATTATATCATCTAAAAGGTTGAAATCAAATTCATATAATATAATTAATTGATTACGATTTATGTAACAATTTACAGCTTATACAAGTATAGACGTTAAACAAAAGTTTACTATTTTATGTGAACACATCTTCGGGTATGTAAGAACAAAAAAACCAAGAACTAATGAAAAAAATCGTCTTTGAAGATCGCATTGAAAATCTATAATCTTAACATATTAATTGAACAATATGATATAAATATTGTTCTAATATCATAACAATAAATTAAAAATAATTTCTTATATTTATTCAACAAAAATCAATTACTATAAAAAAATTACTTCTACTTTCATTAATTCTGGCATTTGCAGCAAGCATAAATGCCCAAACTATCGATAGAAAATGGGGAATCGGCCTTGGATTAGGTGCCTATGGTACTCTGAATGAAGGTGGCCTTGGCTTAATGCCGGAAGGTTATTTTAGCAGGTTCCTTAGTCCGCGGCTGGATTTGATGCTCAAGGGAGATTTGGGCGTATTCCGGTCAGGATTGTATTACAATACTGATTTAGCCAACGCCTTTCTGAACTTAAGGCTTAAACTCAGTGATGAAAATAAAAATTTTCGTCCTTACTTATTCGCTGGACCGGGTTTCCTGGCCGATAACAGAACTTCAGGCATGAACTTTGATCTGGGTTTGGGCGCTAAATACTATATAAGTCCGGCAACCGCATTCTATTTTGATGCAGGTTATCTCAACGGCATTAAATCAGTCACTGTCGCAGACAAAATAAATGTAACAGACAATATCTGGAAAGTTACTGTAGGTATGGAATTTGACTTTGGAAAGGCCAAAGATTCAGACATGGATGGTGTATCGGACAAAAAAGACAAATGCCCGGATACTCCTGCAGGAGTTGTGGTCGATAAAAATGGTTGCCCGGTTGATACCGATGGTGACGGGGTTCCTGATTATCTGGACAAATGTCCAACTGTTAAGGGACTTGTTTCCTTAAATGGCTGTCCTGATGCTGATGGTGACGGTGTTGCCGATATTGACGATAAATGTCCGGACACTCCAAAAGGATGGAAAGTAGATGCCACCGGATGTCCGCTTGATCAGGATCATGACGGAGTTGCCGATGCTATAGACAAATGTCCGGATACTCCAGCCGGAGTAGCTGTAGATAAAGTTGGTTGCCCGGTTGATACTGATGGTGACGGTGTTCCTGATTATCTGGACAAATGCCCAACTGTTGCCGGACCAAAAGAAAATAATGGTTGCCCGGTAGTTGAAAAAACTGCGGAAGAAATGGTTGCACCCGAGATGAAAATAGAACCGGTTTATTTTGACTACGACAAGTCGAATATTCTTAATGTCGAAAAAGCAAAAATTGACAAACTGGTCAAATTATTGAAATCAAACAAAGATTACGATGTAAACATGACCGGAAACGCAGACAGCAAGGGTACTCCGGAATACAACATGGCACTGTCCAAAAGAAGAATTGATTCGGTTGCCAAAGCAATTACTGCCAGCGGGGTAAAACTGAATCGTATTTCCAAGGAAAAACCACTTGGAGACACAAAACCTGCAGCAACAAATGATACTGAAGAAGGCCGTGCCTTAAACCGCAGGGTTGAATTTGAAGTGATCAAAACAAAATAATTACTCATATTTGAAAAAAAAAATCCCTGTCAGATCTGACAGGGATTTTTTTATGTGTATTTTACCTATATTAGCTTCATAATTTTATTCCTTTCTAAATTCAAAACAATTTGGAAACTATAGGGAAACACATAATTACCAAAACAAATATCTATGAAAAAATTACTACTTCTTTCAATGATTCTGGCATTTGCAGCAAGCATAAATGCCCAAACTTCGGATAGAAAATGGGGTGCAGGCCTAGGATTAGGTGCGTATGGGACCCTGAATGATGGTGGACTAGGCTTAATGCCCGAATTGTATTTAAGCAGATACCTTAGCCCGAAACTGGATTTAATGCTCAAAGGAGAACTGGGCGTATTCCGGTCAGGAATGAGCAGTACTACTGATTTGGCCAATCCGCTTCTGAACCTGAGGTATAAATTAGGCGACGAAAGCAAGAAATTTCGTCCTTATCTTTTTGCCGGACCGGGTTTCCTGGCCGACAATTCAACATCAGGGATGAACTTTGATCTGGGTCTCGGTGCAAAATACTATATCAGTCAGGCCACTGCATTCTATTTTGATGCCGGTTATCTGAATGGTATTAGTGCGACCCGTGCTGCGAAATCTGTTCATGACAATATCTGGAAAGCAACTATTGGTATGGAATTTGATTTTGGGAAAGCCAAAGATTCGGATATGGATGGTGTATCGGACAAAAAAGACAAATGCCCGGATACTCCTGCTGGAGTTGTGGTTGATAAAAATGGTTGCCCGGTTGATACCGATGGTGACGGGGTTCCTGATTATCTGGACAAATGTCCAAATGTTAAGGGACTTGTCTCATTAAATGGCTGTCCTGATGCTGATGGTGACGGTGTTGCCGATATTGATGACAAATGCCCTGACACTCCAAAAGGCTGGAAAGTAGATGCCACAGGATGTCCGCTTGATCAGGATAAAGACGGAGTTGCCGATGCAATAGACAAATGTCCGGATACTCCAGCCGGAGTTACTGTAGACAAAGTTGGTTGCCCGGTTGATACCGATGGTGACGGTGTTCCTGATTACCTGGACAAATGCCCAACTGTTGCCGGACCAAAAGAAAATAACGGGTGCCCGGTAAAGGAAGAAACAGCAGCACAAGTTGAAGCTGCAAAACTAAAAGTTGATCCGGTTTATTTTGACTCAAATAAATCGAATTACAATGCTAATGAGAAAACAAAGATTGAAAAACTGGTTAGTTTGCTTAAGGAAAATTCCAATTACAATGTTAATGTTACTGGTTATGCTGACAGCAAGGGTAACGAGAATGCCAATCTGATTCTTTCAAAAAACCGTGTCAATTCTGTGGTAAAAACAATTACCTCAAAAGGAATAAAGAAGACTCGGATTTCAGCTCAAAAAGGACTAGGAATAGCTAATCCTGCAGCAACAAACGAAACTCCGGAAGGTCGGGCACTTAACCGCCGGGTTGAATTTGAAATGATCAAAACAAAATAATTATTCCTATTTGTTTAAAAGATCCCTGTCAAATCTGACAGGGATCTTTTTTATGTATATTTTACCTATATTAGCTTTATAATTTTGAACATTTGTGAAAACAAAACAATTTAAGGTTTATAGGAGAACACATAATCACCAAAACAAATTACATATGAAAAAATTACTTCTACTTTCAATGATTCTGGCATTTTCTATAAGCATAAATGCCCAAACTTCGGATAAAAAATGGGGTGCCGGCCTCGGATTAGGTGCATATGGAACCTTGAATGATGGTGGACTGGGCTTAATGCCCGAATTATATTTGAGCAGATACCTTAGTCCGAAACTGGATTTAATGCTCAAAGGAGATCTGGGTGTTTACAGGTCAGGAATTAAAAGCAATCTTGATTTAGCCAATCCGTTTCTGAACCTGAGGTATAAACTTGGCGACGAAAGCAAGAAATTTCGACCATATCTGTTTGCCGGACCGGGTTTTCTGGCCGACAATTCGACATCAGGTATAAACTTTGATCTGGGACTCGGAGCAAAATACTATATCAGCCAGTCGACTGCATTCTATTTTGATGCTGGTTATCTGAATGGCATTAAATCGACCCGGGCTTTGAAATCTGTACAGGACAATATATGGAAAGCTACTTTAGGGATGGAATTTGACTTTGGTAAAGCCAAAGACAGTGATATGGACGGTGTTTCGGACAAAAAGGACAAATGCCCTGATACTCCTGCAGGAGTTGTAGTCGATAAAAACGGTTGCCCAGTCGATACCGATGGTGACGGTGTTCCTGATTATCTGGACAAATGTCCTACAGTTAAAGGACTCGTCTCTTTAAATGGTTGTCCTGATGCTGATGGTGACGGTGTTGCCGATATTGACGACAAATGCCCTGACACTCCAAAAGGCTGGAAAGTAGATGCCACCGGATGTCCGCTTGATCAGGATCATGACGGAGTTGCCGACGCAATAGACAAATGTCCGGATACTCCAGTCGGAGTTGCTGTAGATAAAGTCGGTTGCCCGATTGATACCGATGGTGACGGTGTTCCTGATTATCTTGACAAATGCCCAACCGTTTCCGGACCAAAAGAAAATAATGGCTGTCCGGTAAAAGAAACTGCTCCTGAAGCAAAGAAAGAATTAACACCTGAACAGGTTATTATTCAAAAAGTTAAAGTTGCACCGGTACATTTTGTGTCTGACAAGAGCTATTTGACTGAATATTCAAAAGGTGTTCTTGGAAAATTACTAAAAACACTGAATTCGGATAAAGATTTTAATGTGAATATGTATGGTTATACTGACAGTCAGGGATCTGATGATCACAATTTAAAGCTTTCACAAGACCGCATTGATTCAGTAGTGAAATACTTAACCTCAAAAGGGATTTCAAAGGACCGGATTATTCATCAGAAAGCTTTAGGCAAAGCCAAACCTATTGCCAGCAACAATACTCCTGAAGGACGTCTTCAAAACCGCCGGGTCGAATTTGAGATTTTCAAAATGAAATAATATCAGAATAAAAAATACTATTGGCCCTGTCTATATATTTAGGCAGGGCTTTTTTTTGACTCTATAATGGATAAATACTTCTAACCCTCTTGTTAAAGGGACTATGAACGAGATTTTACATGTGTTGCTTTGTTTAAGCTATCCTTCAGGTCAGCCAACAGGGTTTTTATAATGTTCCGGATTCAGCCCGATGGGAGTTTGCTCTGGAGAAGCGGTGGTAGTGCCTGAGTTCAATAAATAGGTAGATACAGAAAAAGTGATCCTTTTTTATTGCTGAAAGTTTACCATCAAATGAATTGATCGGTGAATGAGCTCTGACTTATGACAGTAAATAACGAAAATCAAATATCTTTGTCGTCAAATTTCAAAGTACAAAAGATGTCGATTGAACTGATTATACGTAACCAGATAGTTGAAGCAATTGAAAGCTGCTACCAGCAGAAAACAGATCAAACGCTTATACAGCTGCAGAATACCCGTAAAGAATTTGAAGGCGATATTACATTGGTGGTATTTCCTTTTGTCAGGATTTCAAAGAAATCACCTGAACAAACGGCTGAAGATATAGGTGATTATCTTCAGGCGAATGTTGCTGAAGTTGAAAAATATAATGTTGTCAAGGGATTCCTTAATCTTGTAATCAGCACTGATTATTGGATTTCAGTGCTTAATACTGCAGCATCAGTTCAAAAATACGGGATTACAGAACCTACTGATAACTCAAAGCTGGTGATGGTCGAATACTCATCGCCAAATACCAACAAACCGCTTCATTTGGGGCATATTCGTAATAACCTGCTTGGGTTTTCACTTTCTGAAATTCTGAAAGCCAATGGCAACAAGGTGGTTAAAACCAATATCGTCAATGACCGGGGAATCCATATATGTAAGTCGATGTATTCATGGAAAATGTGGGGAAACGGGCAAACTCCCGGGAACACAGGGATTAAAGGTGACCATTTAGTTGGTGATTTCTATGTCAGGTTCGATCAGGAATACAAAAAGGAAATTGCTGCTTTAATCGAACAGGGTGAAACAAAGGAAAATGCAGAGCAAAATGCTCCATCGATGCTTGGTGCCCGTGAAATGTTGTTAAAATGGGAAGCAAAAGATCCTGAAATCCGCGATCTCTGGAAAATGATGAACCAATGGGTCTACACAGGTTTTGATGTTACCTATAAGGCACTGGGAGTAGATTTCGACAAAATATACTACGAATCAGAGACCTATCTCTATGGGAGGGATGAGGTTCTGCGTGGACTTAAAGAAGGTGTTTTTTACCAGCAGGAAGATTCTTCAGTATGGGCTGATCTGACAGCAGAAGGACTCGATCAGAAAATTCTGCTTCGAAGTGATGGCACATCTGTTTACATGACCCAGGACATTGGTACGGCCAGGGAACGTTTTCAGGACTATCCCATAAATAAAATGATTTATGTGGTTGGAAACGAACAGAATTACCATTTCCAGGTGTTATCTATTCTGCTCGATAAGTTGGGCTTCGAATTTGGCAAAGGACTGCATCACTTTTCGTATGGAATGGTTGAACTGCCGCAAGGCAAGATGAAATCACGAGAAGGTACTGTTGTTGATGCCGACGATCTGATGGCTGAAATGATTCAAGTCTCGCGGAAGACTTCAGAAGAATTGGGTAAACTGGAAGGATACACTACGGAACAGGCAGCCAAAACATACAAGATGATCGCTTTAGGTGCTTTGAAGTACTTTATGCTGAAGGTTGACCCGAAGAAGAACATGTTGTTCAATCCCGAAGAATCAATCGATTTTAACGGTAATACCGGACCATTTATCCAATACACTTATGCCAGGATTCGTTCGGTGCTACGAAAAGCTGAAGATAAGGGAATTAAACTGAATCATTCCATTGAAGCAGGAATTCAGTTAGGACTTAAAGAACTGCAATTAATAAAAGCTGTTTCACAATTTCCTGTTGCGGTGAAAGAAGCAGGGGATAATTACAGCCCGGCTCTTGTAGCCAACTATGTTTACGAACTGGTAAAAGATTTCAACCAGTTTTACCACGAATTTCCGATGATTGCTGAAGAGAATACGGATTTGCGTAACCTTCGGTTGGTTCTTGCTGAAACGATTGGAAAAACGATCAAAACAGGCATGAAATTGCTTGGAATTGATGTTCCGGAACGGATGTAGCTTAAATCAAAAGTATCTTGTCTTAATATAAATATCGGATATCTTTGGTTTCTTTGATTTTACTCACAGCCTCCTTTATATACTCATCTTTTGAGGCTCAGGTTGCCAATGGTAGAATTACCAGTGTTAATCCATACAGGAGATTCACGCCAGGCTGTGCCGTCACCTAACTGGCCAACATCATTGTATCCCCAGGCCCATAGTTTTCCTGATTCATCGATAGTTAAGGTGTGTGCATATCCGGCAGATACATTGTTGAATTTTGTATCAGGTTTAATTGAAATCGGAAAGTACCTATCCGAAGCTGTTCCATCTCCCAGTCTTCCATTTTTATTATATCCCCAGGTCCAAAGATTACCTGATTCATCGATAGCTACAGAATGCACAGATCCTGCATTTGCCATTTTAAATTTTGAACCTACTTTTACCATTACCGGTATGTTTTTAACTAACAGACCGCCATATCCTAGCTTCCCATATTCGCTGCTTCCCCATGCCCACAAATTCCCTGATTCATCAATCGCCAGCGTATGAGAATAATAAGTAGAGACCACTTTAAATTTCACACCAGGTTTAATTTGAATAGGAGTAGGTTTATCGGTATTTGTACCATCACCCAACTGCCCTGATTTATTTGATCCCCAGCCCCAAAGATTACCCCATTCATCAATAGCCATCGTATAGGTAGTGCAAGTTGAAACGAATTTGAATTTCAAACCTGATCTTATAATAGCAGGTGGCGATTTAATCATAGTTGTTTCATTTCCCAATAGCCCGTAACCCCAGCCCCAGAGATTTCCTGTTTCATCAATAGCCATACTAATTGAAGCTCCTGCAGAGATGGATTTAAATTTTGTTCCTAAGAGAACATGTACAGGAGTGTTTCTGTCCTGTGTGGTTCCATCACCCAATTGTCCATAGTAATTATATCCCCAGGTCCATAAATTACCAGACTCATCAAGAGCCATGCTGGTATTATATTTTCCAGCTGAAACTGCTTTAAATTTTGTTCCCGATTTTATATGTATTGGGATGTTTTTCCCATAGGTAGTTTCATCACCTAGTTGTCCGTATGAATTAGCACCCCACGACCACAAATTTCCTGACGCATCAATTGCAAGAGAGTGTTCGTTCCCGGCAGAAGCGGATACAAATTTCAGATCTGTTTTAATATTTACAGGCAGTAGTTTGCTGGAAGCACTACCCGCTGCAAACTGACCATTTTCATTGGTTCCCCAACCCCAAAGGTTTCCAGATTCATCAATAGCCATACTGTGGTTATATCCAGCTGACGTGGCAAGAAATTTTGTGCCTTCTTTGATCCTTACTGGCAGTGGTTTTTCAGTTATTGTTCCATCTCCTAACTTGCCAAAGCCATTATATCCCCAGGCCCAAAGGTTGCCTAGATCGTCAATGGCCATACTGTGATTTGCTCCCGCCGATATACTTATGAATTTTTTTCCGGATCTGATTTGCAATGGATTGGAAATATATACCTTCGTGCCATCACCTAACTGGCTCGCAGAGTTTTCACCCCAAACCCACAAGTTGCCTGATTCATCAAGGGCCATACTATGTCCTGATCCGGCTGAACAGATTTTAAATTTAGTATCTGATTTGATATTTACAGGTGTGGTCACATCTGATGTGTTCCCATTACCAATGCGACCATATTTGTTACTTCCCCATGTCCACAGATTTCCAGATTCATCAATGGCCATACTATGAGCAGAACCAGCAGCTACTGATTTAAACTTTGTTCCAGATTTGATTTTTATCGGAGATAATTTATCTGTTGTAGTACCATCTCCTAACTGGCCTTTGTCATTACCTCCCCATGTCCATAGGTTACCGGATTCATCAATGGCCAAAGTATGAGAATAATAAATTGATACAACTTTAAATTTTGTACCACTCTTAATTATTACCGGATTGGCATTCTTTTCTGAAGTAATTGCATTACCCAACTGTCCGTTATTATTAGTTCCCCACCCCCATAGATTTCCGGATTCATCGATGGCCATGCTATAATTATATCCAGCAACACCAAACTTAAACTTTGTTTCCGGCTTTATCTGGACAGCTATATATTGATCCTGAGTGGTTCCGTCTCCTAATTGTCCATACGTATTATAACCCCAGGACCATAAGCTACCTGATTCATCAATAGCTAAGGTGTGATAAGCCCCTGCAGAACAACTTACTATTTTTTGAGAGTAAAAGCTTTTGGCACTTACAATTATCGTAACTAATAGAATTATAAATAATAGAAAAAGCCTTTTCATCCTTAAATAGTTTTAAATTACTGAATTAATCTTCTCCAACGTCCATTCATTGCCAAAATATCTTTTCAATGATTTATTGAATTTATGAACCAATTATCAATTGGAATAAATTCATTAAATTAATAACCTCAACATTTTTAATAGTTTTCAAATTCAAATGTTGTTCCAAAGATTGAAAATCCGCGACATTTTAAATCAATACATGCGTTAGATCACTAATTTTCAATCCCATAAATTCATTTGGCATAGATAACTTTTTAAAAGTCTTGTCCAATATAAATTTGTTCAGAAATTATCCGCCTCCTGAAATCGCACAATTACATGAAAAAATCAGCACTAACTTACAAATCTAAAAACTCCATTATTCATTGAAAAATGATGTATGACTGGCTCCAACAGAACAATTCACATTATTTCAGGAGTATTAACTTAAGTCTTTTACAACCGGACCAATTAAACTAATTATGAATAAAAGATTAAACTGTTTCATGTTTTAATCTGTTGAGGATGTTTATATATTAACGGATTTAATTTTCGAATAGTACTTAAATACCCACTTTTCGTTTTCAAAAAGATGGATTTTTAATTGGGTGCTTTACAACTAAGTATCTGATATTTTATAAAAGACCGGATATCAAGTGACTGTTTAAATTCCCTGGAGGAACGATAGAATAAAATCTAAACAGTTTCTATTTGTTATTTCTTCTTATCTTTTAAAATCTCCTGGTACCTGAACATTTCGTCCCGCAAACGTGCAGCTTCATAAAAATCGAGTTCTTTGGCAGCGGCCTCCATGTCTTTTTTAAGCTTGGCAATGGCTTTCTCCAAAGCTGGAGCTGTCATATACTGAACAACTGGATCAGCAGCAAGGTTGGTTGGTTCATCCCCGCTGTAGCCTTTCACTTTCATACCAATGCTGGCATAACCAATAATTTCACGGCTGGCTTTGATGATTTGTGTGGGTGTAATGTCATTCTCGATGTTGTATTTCATTTGTTTCTCGCGCCTGTAATTGGTCGAATCAATGGTTCGTTTCATCGAGTTGGTAATTTTATCGGCATACATAATCACCATCCCGTTCAGGTTACGGGCTGCACGACCTGCCGTCTGGGTCAGTGAACGTTCAGATCGCAAAAATCCTTCCTTGTCGGCGTCGAGGATTGCAACCAGTGAAACTTCAGGTAAATCCAACCCTTCGCGTAACAGATTGATTCCAACCAGTACATCAAATACCCCTGCCCGGAGGTCTTCCAAGATTTGAATACGGTCGAGTGTTTCAACATCTGAATGGATGTATCTGGTTTTTACATTCATGTTCGACAGGTAACTGCTCAGTTCTTCAGCCATTCGCTTTGTCAGGGTGGTTACCAGTACTCGTTCATTACGCTCAACACGCAAATGAATCTCGTGCATCAGGTTATCAATTTGATTGATGCTTGGACGAACTTCTATGATCGGGTCGAGCAGTCCTGTTGGCCGAATGACCTGTTCCACGACAACTCCTTCCGATTTTCCCAGTTCATAATCTGCAGGTGTTGCACTCACAAAAACAGTCTGATCCACAACACTTTCAAATTCATCAAAGGTAAGCGGACGGTTATCGATAGCCGACGGAAGTCTGAAAGCATATTCAACAAGATTCATCTTTCGCGAACGGTCGCCTCCAAACATGGCACGGATTTGAGGCAATGTCACATGGCTTTCGTCGATTATCGTAATAAAATCATCCGGGAAATAATCAATCAGGCAGAAAGGACGCGAACCGGGCATTCTGCCATCGAAATAGCGTGAATAATTTTCAATACCAGGGCAATAACCCAGCTCACGCATCATCTCCAGATCATATTCAACCCGCTCCTGAATACGTTTAGCTTCCAAAGGTTTGCCGATTTCCTGAAAAAATGCAATCTGTTTCACCAGGTCATCCTGAATCTGACGGATCGAAAGCTGCATTCGGTCTTTGGTGGTCACAAAAATGCTGGCAGGATAGATTACTGCTGTAGCCAGTGATTCAATTGTTCCGCCACCAACCGGATCAAACGTAAAAATTTCTTCAATGACATCGCCCCAGAATACAATACGGAAAGCAATGTCAGCATAGGCCGGGAAAATATCCACTGTATCACCCTTTACCCTGAAATTTCCACGATTAAACTCCACTTCATTACGTGAATATAGCGCATCCACCAGTTTACGCAGAAACACATTTCTGCTGACTGTTTCCCCTTTATTAACCTGTGTCACGTTGGCATGGAAATCTTCCGGGTTACCGATTCCATATAAACAGGAAACCGATGAAACGACAATCACATCACGCCTTCCTGAAAGTAAAGAAGAGGTGGTGCTTAACCGGAGTTTTTCAATATCCTTATTGATCGAGAGATCCTTTTCAATATAGGTATCACTCGATGGCAAATAAGCTTCAGGCTGATAGTAATCATAGTAGGAAACAAAATATTCAACAGCATTTTCAGGGAAGAATTGCTTCATTTCGCTGTACAGTTGTGCCGCAAGTGTTTTGTTATGGCTTAATACCAATGCAGGACGTTGTACCTGTTCAATGACATTGGCCATTGTAAACGTTTTCCCCGAACCGGTAACGCCAAGCAGGGTTTGATACGTTGATCCATTTTGCAATCCTTCAGTCAGCTGCCTGATAGCTTCCGGCTGATCGCCTGTTGGTTGATATTCCGAAACAATTTTAAAATCCATATTTCACATTCATTTTAAAGCAAATCTGATTAACTTCAGGAATAAAGCACTGAATTAAACAAAAATGAACAAACGATATCCTGATCCGGTTCATCAGCTAATGACCAATGGTAACCTCATAATAGCGTGTAACATCAACCACCATCATTCCGGCAGTCTGCGCGGCCTGAATTCCCAAAATACCGTCTTCAAACACTTCACAGTCAGCAGGAGTAACTCCCATCAGTTCGGCACATTTCAAAAATGTCTCCGGATGAGGTTTAAAATGTGTCACGTCTTCACTGGTTACCAGCACATCAAAATAATCTTGCAAACCAATGATCGCGAGTGTCTTTAAAGCCAACCGACGGGATCCGCCAGTACCGACAGCAATTGGTAACTTCCCGTAATTTTCACGCACCAGATCAGTAACGATTTTTATTTCACGAGTAAGGTGCATGTTGTGTTCAAATTCAGCCTCTTTCTGATCACCCAGTTCCTTCGGGTCAATGCTTTTATTAAAAATCTGGTTGAGCCTTTCAACTGTGGGATAAAGTGGAATTCCAGCCAATTGCGAAAATAGTTCGGTTGTAAAATCAATCCCATATTTTGCAGCTGCATTTTTCCAGGCAATATAGTGAATTGGCATAGTGTCAGCCAAGGTCCCATCCAGGTCAAATATCAGTCCTTTTGCTTTCGGATTGATACTCAGATTTGTCTTATTCATTCTAAATCTATATGAATTTTGCCAAAAATAGCCAATTAAAATAGATGATGAGTTTTATTGTTTGTTGTTCGTTTAAAAATTAACACTTTTGCATAACACTTTATTCTCAATTATGCAACCAAATTCATTCCTAGGATATACCAGTATTTCTCAGTGGGCGCTTTTTCTTGGTATTGTCGCTATAGTTTTTGGATGGATTGAAAAAAAGGAGAAATTTATATTGATTGGGCAGCTCACCTTCCTGGTGCTTGGCTTTATTGCGCTCTATGTCCTGTTAACTGATAAAATAGTAGTTCCGCAAAACAATGGCATTCAAATTTCCAAAGAAATAAAGGTCCTGTACTACTTTAAAAGTGTAGCCTTATTTATGGGTCTCGATGTGATAACCTTACTGATGAGTTTATTCAAAATTCGCTTTCATAAGGTAGGTATATATATTCTTGTGTTTTTTGCACTGATGCTGTTTTTTATGGTATTCAACATTCAGCAAATGGCCAATTAACACAATGAAAAAAGCTGATTCAATTTAAGAAGCAGTCTCTATTGATAAATATTTTCCCGGAGATTCTAATATTCGGCAGGTAATAATCTTAATGCCTCGTAACTGAAAACCGGACCGTCTTTACATATATAAACTTCACCCACATTGCATCGGCCACACTTTCCAAAGCCACATTTCATGCGGTTTTCAAGTGTGGTGTATATATTTTCTTCTGTGAATCCCAGTTTTTCGAGCACAGGAAAAGTAAACTTGATCATGATTGGCGGACCGCATACAATGGCAATCGTGTTTTCGGCTGAGGGTGCTGCTTTCTCAAGCACTGAAGGCACAAAACCCACTTCACCTTTCCAGTCAGGAGTTTCTCCTCCCGGATCAACGGTAGTTACCAATCGTACATCAGGGCGGGTCCTCCATTCAGCAAGTTCATCCTTATAGACTAGGTCGGCAACGGTTCTCGCCCCATAAACGATCGTAATATCCTTAAAGTTCTCACGCAGGTCCAGCGCATTCCAGATGACGCAGCGCATGGGAGGAAGTGCAATACCACCTGCAATAAACAGTAGGTTCTTCCCTTTCCATTCGTCCATCGGGAAGGTATTTCCATATGGCCCGCGGAAACCAATCACATCGCCTTCCTCAGCAGATGCCAGGGCATTGGTCACCTTGCCTGTTTGGCGAAAGGTACATTCAATGTATCCTTTTCGAGTTGGGGATGATGCAATACAAAACGTTGATTCGCCTACTCCAACAATGGAATACTCGCCAAATTGCCCGGCTTTAAAAGTAAACTCCTCTGCTTCCTGCTCGTTCTCGAATTTCAACCGAAAAGTCTTTACGCCCGGCGCTTCCAGTGTAATCTTTTCGATTCGCATCAGGTAAGGAATATATATGTTTGGATTGCTCATATCTTATAAGATTTACAATTTCATAATTTACAATTTACGATTTAGCTCCAGTAAAAGTCGTTCGTCATGAGGAAAGCTAAAACTCATTATTCAAATACGAATGAACTTATTCCCAATTCCGTCCGAAAAATGGCTATCACCTTGCTTATCGAATTCTCGCGGACGGCTATTTTTCTGTTTCCTATCCCCCGGGTTAAAACCCCGGGCTACCAATCTTTCGCTCCTAATGGAGCTTTATGCGTTTTCTCCTTCCCTTCGGGAGGTCGGGAGGTGCTTTAAATTGCTGTCACAGTATCTAAAATATTGATATCTGCCGGGCAGGCACGTGAACAACGTCCGCACCCTACACATCCTGCCACTTTCGATTTATTGGGCATATATAAAAACTTGTGAAGAATACGTTGTCTCCAACGAGTTCCCTGTGTTTCGCGCGGATTATGTCCCGAAGTATGCAGGGTAAACAAGCCAAAACCACACGAATCCCAGCACCGCAGTCGGGTTCCTTTGTGTCCGTGAGCCTCATCCTGAATATCGAAACAACTGCATACCGGACAAACATAAGCACACGAACCGCAACCCAGGCAAGCCCTCGACTTTTCATCCCATACCGGATTCTCGAAGAGATTCTGCAATTTGGCCTGTATTTCTTCCTGATTGAAATAAGCCTTAACAAGCGCAAGGTTCTGTTCCTTGTTTTCATCCGGCTTGTGTTCAAACAATTCACTATTTTCAGCTACCAGTAATTTCCCTTTTTCGGTAATCACTTCAGCCAAATAATCCCCTGTTGAAAGCCTGGTGAACAGGATATCACTTCCGGTTGTATTTCCCGGGCCTCCATTCACTGAAGTGCAAAAACAATAATCATCGCTTTGACTACAGCTAAAACTCAGTACCAGTACTTTCTGACTTCGTTTGTTATAGATAATATCGGGATAATCCTCGTTAAACGTGTTGTTTAATAGAATAAATGCTGCTGCATCACAGGGTCTGCTTCCCCATAAGACCACATCAGGATAGGTGCTTTCAGCTGCATTAGTGATCTCGGTACTTTCTTTGGTTTTCGTATAGGAGAATACTTTTTCGCTTCGTGGAAAGACAACCGACTTTGCAGAGTTTGTGGTAACAATGTAATCGTCGGTTATTTCATTGAAATCCGTTATAGTATCAAATAGCACTAACTTCCCTTTCGCTTTGGGGGCAACTATCGTTTTCCCTTTCCCGATGATATTGTTGAACAATTTTTCGAGCGAAGTCTTTCTGATCAGGTGATTTTCTGTCTGCATAGCTACCTTATAAAAGATTCTTTATCATCGGGGTTGAAACTCGAAAGCGTATTGTCCCTGTGGAGCGATGGCCCGGTTGTTCCAAAATTAGCTGAAACGTCCTGAAGCATACTCTTGGTCAGTAAATGGATTGGGATAGCCATCGGACAGGCATTATAGCAGGCTTCACAATCGGTACAGCGTCCGGCCAGGTGCATGGCACGCATGACATGCCATTCCAGGTTTCCCAGCGAATGAGAAGCTACTGATATCCATTGCGGCTGATTGTTCTCGACGGTGCATCGTGTGCAATAGCATAATGGACAGGCAGCCCGGCAGGCATAACATTTAAAGCAAGGTTCCAGTTCCTTTACCCAAAAGGCAAAACGTTCTGAAACAGGCTTGGCCTTGATTGCTTCAATGGCGGTCTGATATTTCTCGTCAATGGCAATTTGTTTGGTCGACAAATACGTTTCAATCGCTGTCAGCGACTCCAGTTCAATCATTTCGCTTTCAGGAGATACTCCCAAAACAATCAGATCATTATCTTTAATCTGATTTTCGGCAGCCAACTGCAATATACTTCTTAAGACAGGAATAGGCGCTACGATGGCAGGCTTGCCCATCTTTTTGATTTCGGCTTTGGTCAGATAAACAGCCAGATTCTGAATGCAGCGACTGTCAAAGATCAGTTGTTCACATTCAGCAGCACTGGTAATAAAGATGGCATGGGTGCGGTCAACCGATCCCTTGCCATAGCCAATGACTACCTGAACGGTATTCGATTCGAGCAGACTTGCTGCTTTTTGGTTCAGTTCCTTCATACGCTTGCCTCCTTTTCCAGATAACCGGCTACTTTAGCGTAGTCCGTGTATGGTCCAAGTTCCCGGATTGCCGTAACAGTTGTGTTGACGATATCGGCCCATTTGGCGCCTTCTGCCGCCGAAACCCAGGAATACTGTATTCTCCTCACATCAATCCCCAGTATATCGAGTAAGCCCCGAAACATGATCCAGCGACGCCGTGCATGAAAATTCCCTGAAGTATAATGACAATCATTCGGATGACAACCCGAAACGATGATTCCGTCAGCTCCTTCGCCAAAAGACTTCAGGAGCAGCATGAAATCAATCCGTCCGGTGCATGGGAAGCGAATAATTTTCACATTCTGTGCATATTTGATGCGGCTGGTTCCTGTCAGGTCGGCACCAGCATAGGTGCACCAATTACAGACAAAAGCTACTATCTTAGGTTCAAATTCACCCATAATCTATTTATTTTCTTCAACCACATAGACACATAGAACACATAGAAATTAGAAAAAACAAGAAATTATTATAACTATGTGACCTATGTGTCTATGTGGTTATTAATATTAATATATTACTCTTCAGGCAGAGCCCTAAAATGTTCAGTTACAAACGTTTGTTGACCTTCTTTAAAAATATTCAGACAGTTGAAATTGATCAATATACCTTTCGGCTTTTTAAGTAGCTTTAGGTAGGTCAGTAATTGAGCTTCGTGAATAGGGAGAAGTTCATCAACAGTCTTTAATTCAACAATAATTAGATCATTCACCAGCAAATCAAATCTAAGATCGCAATCCAAATTGAGACCTCTGAAATTTAAAGGAATAACTTGTTGTCGTGAAACCAAATATCCATTTTGAACTAATAAATAAGCCAGACACTTTTCATAAATACTCTCCAATAATCCTGGTCCGAGTTCTTTATGGACATCAATGGCATATCCAATGATTGCACGACTCAATAAATTTATTTCCTTTTGTGTAGTCATAACACTAACAGTTGAAAATAGGTATATAGATCACAAAGTTTTTAAAAATTTCTTTCTCTATGTGTTCTATGTGTCTATGTGGTTTTTTATAATTATTTATTTCCTTTTATGTCGTCATAGCACTAACAGTTGAAAAATAGGCATATAAATAAAGAAAATATTAAAAATTCTTCTCTCTATGTGTTCTATGTATCTATGTGGTTCTTAATTTAATCATCATTCTACAAAAGAGGCTTTTAGTCGTTTAGTAAGGCCATAACTTCTGAATACATCTGTTCATTGGAATAGCCGTCAATGTCAATCGACTTGGAGCGACAGAATGCCACACAGGTTCCGCATCCCTGGCACAAGCCTGGATTCACCTTTGCCACCCGTTTAATCACCTCGCCCTTGCGGTTTTTGATCAGCTCCTCTCCTATGGCCTGATATGGACAAGCTGTGGCACACATGAAACAGCCTACACAGGTTGAATACAAAGGCGGGGCTGAACGATTTACAACAGCTACTACAGGTTCGCGGCTCAGTTCATCCTGTGAGAACAAAATAGCTACTTTGGCGGCTGCACCTGAAGCCTGAGACACAGTTTCAGGAATATCCTTTGGCGCCTGACAGGCTCCTGCAAGGAATATACCTGCCGTATTGGTTTCAACAGGCTTTAGCTTCGGATGAGCTTCGGAAAAGAAATTATAGGCATCATAAGAAATATGCATTTTCTGAGCCAGTTCTTCTGCGCCTGAGTTAGCAACTGCTGCCGTAGCGAGAACAACCATATCAGCCTCAATCTCTACTGGTTTCGCGTTCAATAAGGTATCAACCCCTTTAACAATCAGCTTGCCGTTTTCTTCATATACTTTTGAAACACGTCCGCGGATATATTTCACCTCATCCTCAACAATGGCCCGCCGTACAAATTCTTCGTAATTCTTGCCACCGGCCCTGATATCCATATAAAATATCGTTGACTCCCCATGATGCACTTTGTGCTGATAAAGCATAGCGTGTTTGGCCGTGTACATACAGCATATCTTTGAACAATAGGGTTTTCCTTTGGAGGGGTCACGCGATCCGGCACAGGCAACAAATACAATCTTTTGAGGTATCTGACCATCAGAAGGACGACGAATTCCACCCAGGGTAGGTCCTGATGCCGAGGCCAGACGTTCGAACTGCAAACCGGTGATTACATCTTTATATTTGCCATATCCATACTCCGAAAATTCGGAAGGTTCCATCACATCAAAACCTGTGGCAACCACTACCGCTCCCACTTCGAGTTCTACCAATTCGTCTTCCTGATCAAAGCGGATGGCTCCTGTAGGACAAACCTTTTCGCAAATCTTACATTTGCCGTTTTTGTAATAGAGGCAGTTTTCTTTATCTATGACTGGTTTATTGGGCACTGCCTGCGGAAACGGCACATAAATAGCTGTTCGCTTACCCAGACCTGTATTGAATTCGCTTGGTATTTTTTTAGTTGGACATTTGGTGGTGCAATGTCCGCAGCCCGTGCACAAATCTTCGTCAATACTCTTTGACTTCTTACGGATCGTTGCCTTGAAGTTCCCTATAAAACCTTCGAGCTTCTCCAACTCGGCATAAGTCAGTAATTTTATATTGGGATGCTGGGCCACCTCAACCATCCGGGGAGTGAGGATACACTGCGAGCAGTCGAGTGTCGGGAATGTCTCTGAAAGCTGTGACATATGACCCCCTATTGAAGGATCTTTTTCTACAAGAACAACCTGGTGGCCTGCATTGGCAATATCCAGGCTAGCCTGAATCCCTGCAATTCCTCCCCCGATAATCAGTGCTGTTTTGGTAACCGGAACCTTAATTGAATATAGTGGTTTATCGTATTTAACTTTCTCAACCAGGGTACGGACCAGATCAATTGCCTTTTGGGTGGTCGCTTCGCTCTTATCATGTACCCACGAACAATGTTCCCGCAAGTTCGACATTTCACACATATAAGGATTCAGTCCGGCTGACGAACAAGCCTTGCGGAATGTCGGTTCATGCATACGTGGAGAACAGGCTGCCACAACAACTCCTGTGAGGCCTTTCTCTTTGATCATTTGCTTGATAAGCGTTTGTCCCGGATCGGAACACATGTATTTGTAGTCGGTGCTAAATTCAACACCTTCCAGTTTCCCGGCAGCTTCGGCTACCCTGACCACATCAACGGTTGCGCTTATATTTTCGCCGCAATGACAGATGAAAACACCAATTTTAGACATACCGGTTGATTTTAACGATTAACAGTCAGGTTTACAGGAACAAAATGCCGTTGTGTTCCGGCCTGCTGAGGTGAAAGCCCCATGGCCATAGCAATGGCCTGGGTAATATAGAGCACAGGAACATCGATTTTCCGGTGCAGGTAACTTTCAATGGCGGGACGACGCATATCCAGGTTGGAATGACACATCGGGCAGGCTACAATAATTGCTTTGGCTCCCCGGTCAACCGCATTACGGACAATTTTACCAGACAGTTCACCCACAATTTCAGTCTTCGATACACTGAACCCGGCACCACAACATTCAGTCTTAAATGGCCAGTCAATAGCCCTGGCTCCCAGCTTCTGCATAATCACATCCATGGTCATCGGATCTTCAAAGCGCACATCCTTCATGATCTGATTAGGCCGGACAAGCAGGCAACCGTAATAGCAGGCTACATCATGTTTGAATGGACTTTTAACCAGTTCATCCAGATGGGGAACGATATGTTTTTCAAGAAACTGCAACACATTTAGAATCCTGATTGTATTTTTAAAGGTCATATGCAATTTACCTTCAATCAGCGCTTTTATTTCCGATTTCTCTGACAGCTCATGTTGTGTCATCACCAGCCTGTTGTAGCAGGCTGCACAGGGAACGACCAGTTCATCCATTTCTTCAAGTTCAGCTAGTGCAAGGTTTCGTGCTGGAAGTGAGACTGACAACTCCCTGCTCAGGTTATGTGCAGCAGTGGCGCCACAGCAATTCCAGTCGTTAATCTCGCAAAGTTCAATTCCTGCAACTTTGGCTACTGCGAGCAAAGATTCATTATATTCACGGGAGGAGCCTGTCAGCGAACAACCCGGATAAAATCCTATCTTCATGATTTATTAGTTTTGGTCTGGCCTTTAAAGATTTGTGAAAGGCCTTTACGGTCTTTGATCCGTTCAGGAAAAACAGAAAGTTTTCCCTTGCTAAACATTTCAGCGGCAAGCATCACATCCTGGAACAAGTTTCCGGAGTGCATTTTATAATCGATGACAAGACTCATTTCGTGCAGTCTGCCATTACTTTCAATGGTATTAAGGAAGGCCTTATGAAAAGTCACAATATCCTTTGCATCACGATGAACTTTCCCTTCCTTATAGGACCGTACGCGAAGGTAATCCATAATTTTTGGGATATCCAGCTCCATCGGACAGCGTGAGTAGCAGGTTTCGCAGGTTAGACATAACCAAATACTCAGCGACCGGAGGATCTCTTCCTCTGCAACAGCATCACCCGATTGAAGCATGCGCATGATGACGCTTGGCCGGAGATCCATGTGTTCGGCAACAGGACAGCCTGCCGTACACTTGCCACACTGGTAGCACTCATTAACATTTACGTCGGTTGATTGCCTGACTTTAAATGGTAAATCTTCCTTATTCATTTATAAGAATTAAGATTCAATTACATCTGTTTATATTTTTAACCACATAGACACATAGGACACATAGTTTAAATGTCACTTTAAATATTTCTATGTGTCCTATGTGTCTATGTGGTTATTTTTCATTTTTTTATAATCATTATCCGGTGTGTAAAGTTAGGATTAACATGGAAGTTTCTATTTGGTTCCATCCTTTTTAGAAGTGGCCAGAACCATCTTTACTCCTGCTTTATTCCCCAATTGCAACACATCGACCATCGANTGTACTGCAATGGAATGATCACATCTGACAATGGCAAACGATTCTTTGCTTCCCTTCTTCAATTTCTCTAATTCAGGTTCGATCTGAGAAAACTGAACTTCCTTGTCATTGACGTAATATTTTAAGTCTTTGGTAATCGAAATAGCTATCTTTTCAGGTTGCTTGTCAATCGCAGGGGATTTATCAGCCTGCGGAAGTGCAAGCTTGATGGCTCCCGGAGTGATCATTGTTGATACAATCAGGAAAAACAACATCAGGAAAAACATTATATCGCTAAAGGAATTTGAAAAGATCTCAAATTCCTGCTTCTTTCCTCCTCTGAAATTCATATTGAACGTATGTTAATCAAATCAATAAACCTGACTGAACGAAATTCCCAGTCGTGTACCAGTCTGTTGATTCGGTTGTTTAAATAGTGATAACCCACATAAGCGAGAATACCAATGCTCAAACCAACTCCCGAAGTGATCAGTTTTTCATACAGTCCTCCTGAAATCAGCGAAATACTGATATTATCAGCCAGCGAAATATTGTAGAAAATCTTGATTACCCCTGAAATGGTACCGATGAACCCTAACATGGGTGCAACTCCGGCGATCACTCCCAGAAAATAGGTATTGCCTTCATACTTGTATACTTCCAGCCTGCCTTCCATTTCCATTTGTTCATGAATATCACGAATTGGCGTCCCCAGGTTTAGCAGACCTTTCATGAGGATGCGCGATTCTGAACTATTGGTCGATTTGCATAAGGCAATGGCTGCCTCAATTTTACCGGCCTTGACCTGTTCATTCAGCATTTCAAAAAATGCAGGATCTGCTCTTTTTTGTCCCCTGATGTAGAAAAACCGGTCGAAGAATATAAAAGCCGCAATAAAAGACAACAGGAATAATGGGATCATTAACCATCCGCCCTTCATGATAAGGTCAAAATATTGAATTTCAGCTGTAGGTGCAAGTAGTAATATCATAAAGTAATTTTTTATAAATCTATTCTGTTTGAAAACGTTTAGAATTTAACTGTAGTATAAATTAGTCCATGAGTTTTTAGATGTTGCAATATGGAAGAGGCCATACTGGTTGTAAACAATTCCGGAGAACCTGTAAGTACAAGGCAAATACATGGATATAAGCGATCTGATCATAGATAATAATCTTGTCAATGTTCCTTTAAAAACCCATCCTTCAAGTTTGAATTTCTCTCCTGCAGGAAAGAAGATACCCGCTCAAAAGAATTAACCTCTCATTGACTAAACTTTAATCGTTCAAATATGAGCAATTTTTTCCAATAAAAGAAGTGACAAGCTTACTGATCGTTAAACAGATCTAAAAACTATTTTATTAGACTGACTATGAATATCTTATCATTCTGCACTATTACAATTACGGGAGAATTAAACATTAGTATTTGACTATTCTTTAAGAATTGTTTGTTCAAAATAAATCCTGCTATGGTCACTTATTACCAAAAGATATATACCTGTTGCTAACTTACTCATATCAAGCGTGTTATTTGCCTCACCAATTTCTTTTCCAATGATTTTTACACCTAAGTCATTCATTAAGCTTAAATTATAATGATTTCCATTTATTGCAGAAGGCATAAAAATGTGAAGGAAATCTGTTACCGGATTGGGAAATATCTTTATCGATTGATCGTATTGATGGCTTTGAATTTGTGTTATGCCCTTACTATTTATGGCATATTCCATCACAGTAACAGTAGAAGGAACATCAACTTTTATCCAACCATAAATTAAAGAGTCATTGCGATTTAAAACCACTCCAATATATTTTGGTCCTATACCATGCCATTCTTCAGCTGAACAATTTCCATTGTAGTTATTAGTTGAATAAAATATATCAACTTCTTTGATTGTATCGTTTTGCATGTAAATAGAATCGCCGTAATTGAAAATTTTTGCAATTTTAAGTAATCCACAATGACTACCAACATATGGTAATGGATCCATATTTATCGTACTATATAATATCTTGTTTTTATTTAATCCTGAGATTGAATTATAAATAGTTTCAGACATCGACGGCCCATTAATGACAGTCTGTGTAATTTTAAAATCAGCAACTCCATTATTGTCAATATCAATCAAATATTGAGAATTGTAATCCACTTTTATATCAGGATTAATATCTGTATAAATTACACTTTCACCAAGCTGACCGGCTAAGAAAGATTGTTGTGCAATGCCATTTAATACCATTAAAAAGCAGGAAAATACGATCAAAAAAGATTTAATTCTCATTTTAATTAGTCATTACTATCAAAAGTAATAAACTTTTCATAAGTAATTCTGGTTCCCAGGAATTTATTGTCTATAACTACTTTTAATTTTTTCTTTTATGAATTTAAAACTTTCATATTGAAAATGTATGCAAATATATTTTCAATGTGAATCTACAAAATATAATATACAGCATAGACATTTTCTATTTGTAGTTATTTTTTTTGTAGCACCGGAATTGTTTTTTATAACCATCTGATAAATAATGCTTTTCTTTTGCGCGGTGAATTGATCATATTTTTCAAGCTAAATTGCATTTTCAGGTCATGAAAATGAATCCTATGAAAAGCCTATGAAATCGTTTATTGACAATACGATGATTGGATTTAACTATTTTTTTAGAATCATTTGTTCTAAATAAATCTTTCTATAATCGCTTATAATCAAAAGATACGTGCCTGTAGCTAACTTACTCATATCAAGTGTGTTATTTGCCTCACCAACCTCTTTCCCAATGATTTTTACACCTAAGTAATTCATTAAGCTTAAATTATAATGATTTCCATTTATTGCTGAAGGCATAAAAATATGAAGGAAATCTTTTACTGGATTGGGGAATACCTTTATTGATTTATCGTATTGATGGCTTTGAATTTGAGTTATACCCTTAATATTTATGGCATATTCCATCACTGTAACAGTAAATGGAACATAAACTTTTATCCAACCATAAATTAAAGAGTCATTGCGATTTAAAACCACTCCAATATATTTTGGCACCGTATTATTTATCCATTCATTTTCCTCGCAAATTCCATTTGTACTGATAGTTGAATAGTATAACTGAGCTTCTTTGCATGTATCCTTTAGAATATTAATTGGATCACAGTAATTGAATATTTTTGCAATTTTATAGACAGGGCAAATACCATTGGTATCTAAAATAGGTGTTGGCGTATATATTATCTTGTTTTTATTTAAACCAGAGATTGAATTAAAAATAGTTTCAGACATCATAGGCCCCTCATTGACAGTCTGAGTAATCTTAAAATCAGCAACTCCATTATTATCAATATCGATTAAATATTGAGAATTGTAATCCACATTGATATCAGGATTAATATCTGTATAAATTACACTATCACCAAGCTGCCCGGCAAAGAAAGATTGTTGTGCAATGCCATTTAATGCCATTAAAAAGCAGGAAAATACAATCAAAAAAGATTTAGTTCTCATTTAAATCCATCATTTCTATCAAAAGTATTAAACTTTTCATAATTATTCTTTGATCCTTGAAATTTATCATCTCTTACTACTTTTAATTTTTCCTTTTATGAATTTTAAACCTTCATATTGAAAATGTATGCAAATATATTTTCAATGTGAATCTATAAAATATAAAAATACAGCATAAGCATTTACCCATTCTGCCGTACATGTTTATAGTGCAATAATTGCATATTAATTTAATATTAAAAGTTTTGAATCAATTTAATAAATTTTCGAAAAGCCAATATTTAAACCCACTTTTGTATGAACCAAGAAAACATTAATCAGATGATAAAAAAACTGCTAATTAGAGATGTGACAATGAGGGATGGACAGCAATCCCTGTTTGCCACCCGTATGAAACAATCTCAGATCGATCGTCTTTTGCCTTACTACAAAGAAGCAGGCTTTTATGCCCTTGAAGTTTGGGGTGGAGCGGTACCCGATTCAATTATGCGTTACCTGAACGAAGATCCATGGGAACGCTTGGAAACCATTAAGAAAGAAATTGGGAACATTTCTCACTTGACTGCATTATCGCGTGGCCGCAATCTTTTTGGATACAATCCTTATCCCGAAGAAGTCATCGAAGGTTTTAACCGCAACGCAGTTCAGTCCGGCATATCCATCATGCGTATCTTTGATGCCCTGAACGATACAAGCAACATAAAATCAACAATTAAATACGTTAAGGAAAACGGCGGTTTAGCCGATTGTGTAACCTGTTACACGGTCGACCCAAAGTTTACCCGCAAAGAACGCCTGAAAGCAAGGCTAAAAGGCAAACCCCTGCCAAAAGAAATATTCACCATTGACTATTTTGTCAATATGGCCAAAGTTCTTGAAGGTATGGGTGCTGATATGATTACGCTAAAAGATATGGCTGGATTGATTCCACCGCTTAAAGCCGGAAAAATCATAAAAGCCTATAAAGAAAATGTGAAGATCCCAATCGATTTCCATACGCATTGTACACCCGGATTTGGTCTTGCTTCTGCACTCACAGCCATCATTAACGGAGTGGATATCCTGGATACAGCTATCATGAATTTTGCAGGTGGACCTGCAGCACCTTCGTTTGAACTGGTTCAGATTCTTTGTACCAAATTGGGCATTGAAACTGGTGTTAACCTGGATGCTGTTGTAAGCATCAATAAAATTCTGAAAGAGATTCGTCTTGAAATGGCCGATATTGACAGCTATAAGATATACCCCATCGAATTTGATATCACCAAAGATAAGTTGCCTGCACACATCGACCAGTATTTTGACGACGCCATTAAATATGCTTTAGCAGATGATGAAGAGAACCTGATGGATGTCTGCGGAAAGATTGAAAAATACTTCAATTTCCCAGATCCCGATGAGAAAGTGAAATTTGCAGAAGTTCCCGGAGGTATGTACACCAACATGCTGGCTCAGTTGAAACAGTTGAAACAGGAAGAGTTATTGCCTCATGTACTTGAAGTGATCCCTACTGTCCGCCTTGCTGCAGGATGTCCTCCTTTGGTAACTCCAACCAGCCAGATTGTAGGAGCTCAGGCCGTAAACTGCGTCATCGACGAAAAGCACGGTAATCCATTTTACACCAACAACTCGATTCAGTTTGTAAATCTGGTCAAAGGATCCTATGGTAAAACACCAATTCCTATTGATCCTGATTTCCGTGAGAAGATTGCCGGGACACGCGAAGAGATACCTTATAATACAGCTGCCTATAAAAAACAGGATAATCCATCCTTCCCACAATACGGTGAGAACGTAAAACTTGCTTCAAACGAGAAAGAGGAATTGTTACTTGAATTGTTCCCGATGGTAGCCAATAAATTCCTGTACGATAAAATTGAACGAATCTACGGGGCTAAACAGAAAGAGACGGAAAGACAAAAACAGCTGGCTTATGAAGCTGAAGTTCAGAAATACCTGAATCTTTCTTCTGAAGAAAAACAGGCCAGGCTCGTAGATGGTCTTTATCACTGGAATTAAAAAAATACTAATAATCGTTCTGTAAAAGCGTTGCAGATTTTAACAGGACACCAACAATAGTTTAACAGGTGGATGCAAGGTTAGCCCTACATCCACCTGTTTTTTTATAGCAGACCACTAAACCCACCCCTTTTCCCTGCATCCGCGCTGGAAACTTCTTACAAATTCATTTAAATACTCTCCTATTCTATCCATAAACGGGTAACCCTATACTGTCACCTTCTGTATACCTTGTGTATACCTTGTGTGTACCTTGTGTATACCTTATGTGTTCAGAAATAAATAAGATATACTTATGGTATACTTATTTTATACTCAACGTAATCACAAATACGCACTCGTTTATACGCCAATATCGGTGCTGTGGGTTACAAAAAACTGACCGGATAAAAGTTAAAATGGTAGACTAATACTGCTGAACCGAGTGAAACAGTCCTGGCGATAGGTATTTTTTATTTTTTCATCCAATTCGTCTGATCAGGGGCGATCAAACTCCTCAAATATAAGGATATAGGATTGAATGTCTTTTAATAAAGCAGCCGACAGGGTTGTTAACCACTGTCGGGGCAATCGGAAAACTCTGTCGGTGGTTGAAAACCCCGACAGGGGCTAAACAAAAAACCTTAACTAAATGACATAGACTCAGGAATGAGATTTGCGGGTGACAATGATATAAAATATTACTCCAACGACAACCCCTATAGAATTTGCCAGGATATCGTAAAGTTCAAATGAACGGCCCAGATGCATTTCATATTGCATAATTTCCATGAAAACTCCCCAGCCGATGGTTACCGGGATGATCAGCCATAATCGCATATATTTCAATTCAGTCTTGACAGACCAGCTAAGGAGCATGGAGAAAATGAAATACATCGTGAAATGGACCACTTTATCGAATCCTTCAAATAAAGGTAATTTGGGAAATGCCTGTGGTGGAAGCAGGGATAAGGCGACTATACAACCCACATAAAGGATTACCAGTGTGAAGCGAACCGATTGATTTATACGGAGCAAAAAAGTGATCATATCAAAAAATGATTAAATGGTTATAAATCTAACCCGAAATACAACGGTGAAAAATATGTTTACTCAAATATCGGTACTTTTTACTAAATAACCATCCGGTCAAAGCGCTTTGATTTCATTTTTTTAACCTAAAAGATGTTAATTCAGGATTCGAACGAAAAAACCATTCAGGATGATCCTTGAACTCAACAGTGCAGTTTTGCAACAATTCTGCGGATTTTCTCGTTGAAATTGCAGGTTGTTCAACAATAATTAGTAAGTTAGTCATTTGTAAATCGGGATTAATTATTTGCCTGGACAGGATGCAACAGAAGTAATAATTATTGCAGGGTCTGGACGAAAAGACATTGATAATATATAGACAACTTTGAATGGCGTAATAATTTAATGCTTAATGCTATGCAGATAGATAGTTCCAGAATTCAAATCCGTGAGATCGGGGCCGGTGAAGTCGAACTTTTAACGACTTACCGGATGGCCTATCTTACTGAAATGCAAGGCGTGCAAAGCGAGGAATATCAGCAAAAGTTGAAAGATGAACTCACGCAGTATTTTACGCAGTCGCTTGCAGAGAAACGGTTTTTTGCTTTTCTGGCCGAACAGGATGGCGAAATACTAAGCTTTGGAGCGATGGTGCTCAAGAAAATACCGGGTGATTTCAACCAGTCCTCTTATCTTGAAGGCGACA
>TBL_comb47_HYPODRAFT_10000839_pt1 | contig 40353 bp, 36 predicted proteins | sample TroBogypolimnion_40_FD_10682 | JGI IMG/M metagenome (IMG submission 10682)
CCTCCGTTTGCATGATATCTGCCAGATCACGGCTGGCCCATTTGGATTGTCCATTTGGGAATGTATCTCTTTCAAAAGTAGTATCGAAAATCATCAGTGACCCAACAATGGAACTGTCGGGGGTGGTTCCGGCATCGGTGTGAAAGGCCATTGACAGATCCATGGAAATACCCATTCCCTTTGCATGCGGCGCCTTGGTCGGACCATTTGGATCTCCCATCAGGTAATTGACATACTCTCCCCTGCTCATGTAATCGTCCCTGTAATCGTCCATACCGCTTTCTCTCAGAGGATAAACGGAGGATACTTCCCCATTGCGGTTGATGTCTCCTGAAGGAGACCGGCTCAAATTGTACACAATGGAATCAGGGAATCCGGCATATTGGAGAAAGTACCTGGCTGCCTCCTGATACCTTGGGCGCCTGCTGGAGAAGGGAATCCATGCCGATGGTGCTATTCCCCATCCCTCCTTCTCGCGTAAGTCATATAATTTTTTCATTTGTTGTTCCTTCCCTCGAACAATATTTCCAACGCCTCCGCCAAACCGGACCGCATCAGCCGATATCAGTTTTCCTGGTTCTGCGGAAGCATTTGTCAGCTGAACCATCCCGTTCTCGGGATGGTTCCCTTTTTCAAACTTAAAGGTTCCCAGGTAGATCCATGTTTTTCCGCCTATGGACTGGTTGACTGAAAAAGTGGTATTCCCTCCTGCGTACTTCACCGTGTAGTGCACATCCCCGGCGTTCTGATCATTTTGGGAGTAGGAAACATAAACGGCATAATTGCCGGTTTCGGGAATCTCGGGAATGTATCTGACTGAAGCATCTGACTGGGGTTTTGCAGGTACGGTTCTTGCATGTCCGAAATTGAATGGATTTTCTCCATCAAAGAGAAAAGGGTATTTAAGAGCAAATCCCGGCTGAACTGAGTTTTGCCATCCTGCACCTTCTTCCAGATACACCGATCCGGGAGATGACCTTTCCGCGTCGACAATGACCTCCCTGGAACCAAAATCCCTTTCGCGAGGAAGCCAAACCGTGGCGCCGGCATTTTCGAGCATCGGAGTCAGATACGGAACAACAAACCCCAGAGTCCAGATGTCTTCAACAGTTAGCAATATCCTTGCCCTTTGCCATTCCCAGCGATCCTTTGCATAATCATAATACCAGCCGTGGCTTGGCCAAAGAGCGATATTGCTGTTAGCCAAACCCTTGGTGAACTGTTCGTTTTTGGAAATGTTGCGGACTATCTGATTGGGCCGCTCCTTGTGCACCGACAACCTGGTGGTATCAATTCGATCTGAACTATTTCGATAGAAATTGGGAACCAATTCACCGATCTCTTTTCCTGAGGAGGAGATAGTGAGGGTAGTTTTCCTGAATTTTCTGCCGAGTAGTTTCCTGTATTCGGCATAATATTTTGCTACAGCTTCAGGTCTGAAGGGAATTTCGGCAAACGTGGGGTTCATCTCCAGTTGCAACAACGTTCCATCGGGAGCAATTTTAACAGTGTCAGGCTTGAATTTGATTGATTTGCCACTGGATGCCTTTTCTGCAAACTGATTGGACGCCTTCATCGCTTTTTTATGCAAACGTTGAATATTACTGGCCTGCAAAGCCTCTGTCGAAACCAGCAAAACAGAAAGCAGAAGCAGAAATTTTGACATGGCTCTGGTCATTTCATGAAATACCACCTGGGTAAGATTGTTTTTCTGCTTGATGGAATTGCTTACCATTCGGTCAGCGTTTAGAGATTTTGACTGGGATGCTTTCCGAATGGGTAGGACTTAAAGACGAAACAAAGTAGCGGTAACGGGAAGGCCTGTATCCTTTGACAGCATTCAAAAGCAACTTCTCGTAGGAGGTTATGGCAATGATATTTTCAGGCTTGGCTGTGTTTTTGCGTTGCAGCATCTTGAAGCGATAGACCACAAACAGAGTGGTGTTCTCCTTTTTCTGCCACGACAAAACAATGCTTTTCCCCTTCTTTTGCAGGATGGCTTCGGCTGGCTTTGCAGGAATGACAGGCACGATCCTCCTATTGAGAGGAGTAAGGGAAGGGTATTTGTAGCAATCATTCAGTAGCTTCTCCTTGATTGAAAGCGGGTTTCTTTTCAAAAATTTGGCACTGAAATACATGCTGCCCTTGATTTCTGAAATAGTTCGGTTCAAGCTGAGTTGCCGGATGATTTCATCGGAACCTCGCCAGGCCGGCTCCTTTGATGCCGGATCAATCAGGTACAATGCTTGTCCTGTATAAATATTGCAACCAAGGCTGTGGTCGGACCACCATTTCGCCAAAATTCTGTAATCTGCCACCTCTTTGCCAATGTACCAGTACAACTGAGGAGTCACATAATCGATCCACCCTTCCCGCTGCCATTTGAGTATGTCTGCAAATAAATCGTCGTAATTGGAAATTCCGGCGCTGGTTTCGGATCCAATCTGGTCGTTCTTTTTGTTCCGCCAAACGCCAAAGGGTGATATGCCAAATTCTACCGTTGGCTTGATTGCCTTGATGCTGTCGTGAAGTTGTTTGATGATCAGATCAACGTTGTTTCGCCGCCAGTCATCCTTCTGCTTTGGACCAAATTCCCCCGCATATTTCTTGAATGACTTGTTGTCAGGAAATTCAATCCCGGAGATTTTATAGGGATAGAAATAGTCGTCAAAATGAACGGCATCTATGTCGTAGCGCCTGACAATGTCGCTTACTACGTTGGCAACATGGTTACGAACCTCAGGAATACCTGGATCGAAATATTTTTTGTTGCCATAGGTCAGCATCCATTCGGGATGAGTATTGGACACATGGTTTGGCGCTGCTTTCGTTCTGTCTGTGTTTTGGATGGCACGGTATGGGTTGAGCCAAACATGGATGTCCAATCCTCTTTTGCGGCACTCGGCTATGGTGAATTGAAGCGGATCGTACCAGGGGTCCGGTGCGAGGCCCTGTTCCCCTGTCAACCACTCCGACCACGGTTCGATCGCAGAGTAATAAAGGGCATCAGCATCGGGCCTGATTTGGAAGACTACCGTATTCAGGTTGTATGCCTTGACAGAATCCAGCAAGGCTACCATTTCGGCTTTTTGTTCGGCAGTTGTGAGGTGTGCATTGGAGGGCCAGTCAATGTTTTCAACTGTCGCAATCCAAATGGCCCTCATTTCCCGCTTGGGATACTCCTTGGTTTCTGCAGATAATGACCATCCAACCATCAAAAGCAGGACAACCAGAAAAGTGATCTTCTTCACAAATTGAAAATTTGAGATAATTATTGTCGGAATCGTCATCACATTTTACATCAAAGCAGCAAAATAAAGGACTACCATCCTTTTTCACTTTTCTGCAAGCGTCTGCACAAACTCTCCCATCTCTTTATTCGTAAGATACCTCCATGTGCCACGACCACTTGTCAAAATAGAGATTGCCGCCTTTCCACTCGACTTCGCCGCGCTGAAAATCATATGGCTCACTCCTGAAGTGCTTTTTCCCAGGTGTGAAGGGCTGGCTGATATCATCATTGACAATCAGCCGATAAGCATCAATGCCAGTGATATAAAAGTCTCTGATTTTTTCATTCTGGCTCTCCTGCAGTCCAAAAGACTGATCCAGCGGTACCCAGCCGAAACCTTCAAACCATACTTCACACCAATCGTGCAGGTTGACGGCTCCCGGATGCAGCATCCATCCGCTTTGCCATTTGACAGGAATGCCGGCATATCTGGCCAATGTCATAAAGAGCAGCGTCTGCATGCCACAATCACCGTGATGATTTTCCAGCACAAATCCGGGGATATCAGGCATTACACTGTACTCCAAGGCACTGGCCCATGTAACCGAATCGTTGATCCAGCGGTATATTTTTCTTACTTTATGTAATGGATTAGTTTCATCCTGTAATATTCTCTTGGCAAGAGACTTGATTCTAGGATTAAAAATTATTTGCGGCGGCTTCTCCGCTACATAAACCTGGTACAGCAAATCCTCTTGCTGGTAAGGCCGCATCATTTCGGGAGTCAACTGGAAGGATTGTGCAAACGAGGTAAATTGTATTTCTGAATGAAAGACTGTAGGCAGATTGGCCGTTGCACTCTTTTCGAGGTAGAGTGATCGCTGAAAATCTGAGGCCGGAGAAACAGTGTGTTGAATTGGGTCTGTCTGCAGCAGCTTTACATTTTGCTGTCTTGAATGGTTTTCCCTGGGGAAAGGCATCCAACATCGAATCATCTCACCGGGAGGAACGGCATTGGGGGCAACCGTTATGGTGTAGGAGAGTTTCATTTTAACTGGGTTGGCCAGCTCACCGAAGTGTTGGGTGCTTTTCAAAACTTCCGCCAGGTTGGCCAACTTAAAATGAGCGAGTGAATCCTGCTCAGGACCATCCTTCTGAGTTTTCAAACCATTGTAAGTGCTATCCAGCCTGAAGATGTTGCCAATGCTGTTCTTGAAATAGAATTTTTTATTGTCAATTGGTAAAAAATCAATTTTGTGTTCTTTCTCGAGCCTTCGCAATTCATTTTTGTCAAAAAATGGGTTGTATTTCCGCATCCTTTTGATGACATCGCTGTCAGTTAAGGTGAATTCCTTTTTGATCCGTACAATTGTCTCGAGCAAAGAATCGATTTTTGTGCATTCTGTCGCTGAATGAGTTTCTGATTTAAGCACTTGTCCAGCCATGGAAGCAGCAGCCTTTAAATCACCTCTTTGGATCAGCTTTTCGATCCGGGAAATAACCATGTCGCCGGAGTCAGAGGTGCATCCGGACAAACAGAGGAAAAATATTGTCAGCGTCAAATTTAGAAACTTGCGAACCATATGCTAAAATTAAATAAAATCGGTTAGAATGGAGCGTACGGCTTCCCTTTCGTTTCGATTGGGGTCCAAAATCCTCCATGTTGGGGGTCTCTGAGTTGCCGGATAGAAAAAGATTGGCACATTTTGTCAACTTTGCTCAAGGTAATCTTTCAAAAAGATGCGGTTGAAGAAGCCTCCGCCATGTCATAGTCGAAATTAACATTAAATAGGTAATTTTTCATATTGGTCATACTCATCACGGGCTGCCAGATTAATTTTGATATTTTATTTATCTTTACATAGACAAGTGATGCAATTAGGAGCTTGAGCTTGTTGCAATTCGCTTCATTTGAAGCGTTGGAAACAACTTAAAATTACACGGGTGATATTAATTGCAGACTCGGGATCCACAAAATGTGACTGGAAACTGATCTCCTCCTCAGGAAAACGGAATCCCTTTGTACCTCAGGCATCAACCCGTTTTTCAGATCAGCCGATTCCATCCATGAAGAGTTGTTGGTTGCACTCCTTCCTGGCCTGAAGGAGAAGGTCGACCAGATACATTTTTATGGCTCCGGCATCATCAATGATGAAAAAGCAAATGTCATTCGATTGGCCCTGGGAAAGCTCTTTCCAACTGCCGGAGTTGAACTCTTCAGCGACATCGTTGCTGCATCCAGGTCGCTGTTTGGCACCAATCAGGGAATTGCATGCATTCTGGGAACAGGATCCAATGCTTGCCTCTATGACGGGCAAAAAGTTGTTGAGGGGATTTCTCCGCTTGGCTTCATCCTTGGGGATGAGGGAAGCGGAGCGGTACTGGGCAGAAGATTGTTGGGTGACTTCTTTAAAGAGGTCATGCCGGAACCATTGCGAAAGAAATTTGAGCAAAAATATCAACCAATCAGGGCCGAAGTCCTTCAACGTGTGTACAAAGCGGAGAGACCAAACCAATATCTGGCGTCGTTTGTCCCGTTTCTCTCCGAAGAGCTTTCTACCGACTATGCCAAAGAGTTGGTGAAAGGCAGTTTGAATGATTTCTTTCAACGGAATGTCATCAAAATTTCTGATTACAAATCCTACTCCATTGGATTTGTTGGATCGGTAGCCTATCATTTCAGGGAACTTGTTGCAGAGACATGTGACAACTACCACCTCAACTGTCAGGCAATTCTTCAGAATCCCCTGGAGGAACTTGTAAAATATCACCTGAACAATCCTATTTGAATCTCCAAAAATGAATTCAGAAAGCATTACAGAAAAAGATTCTCTTTACCAGGACCTCGAAAAGATGTCGGTAATGGAGTTGCTTCTTCACATCCATGAGGAGGATAAAAAGATATTGCCTGCTGTTGGAGCAGCAATTCCAAAGATCGAAGAGTTGGTTGAGAAAATGTTTCAAAGGATGAAGTTGGGCGGAAGACTTTTTTACCTCGGAGCCGGCACAAGTGGCAGATTAGGGATATTGGATGCTTCGGAGATCCCTCCGACATTTGGTGTGGGTCACGGTCTTGTAATCGGGATGATTGCCGGGGGAGACAGGGCCATTCGCAAAGCGGTGGAGGCTGCTGAAGACGACGAAGAGATGGGCTGGAATGAACTTGTGAAACAGGATATCAATGAATTGGATACAGTAATTGGAATTGCGGCTTCAGGCAGAACCCCCTATGTGGTGGGTGCTGTAAAAAAGGCAAGGGAACACAAGATATTGACGGCCTGCATAGTTAACAATCCGGGCAGTATCCTTGCCGGGATTGTGGACATAGCCATCGAAGCAATTGTTGGGCCTGAGTTTGTGACTGGGAGTACCCGCATGAAATCAGGAACCTCTCAGAAAATGATCCTGAACATGATTACCACCTCCGTGATGATCAAGTTAGGTCGAGTGAAAGGCAACAAAATGGTCAACATGCAACTTACCAATCAAAAACTCGTTCACAGGGGTACCCGGATGATTGTGAGCGAACTGGGATACAGTGAGGCCAAAGCCAAGCGACTTCTCTTACTGCACGGTTCTGTCAATGACGTTCTTGAGGCAGCAAAAAACGAAAAATGAAAAAGAAGCCGCCCCATTTTTTAATTGAGACGGCTTCTTCTTTATTTCATTACTTGTCTGATCAGGTCAGGTATTTCACTTGGGATTTTGGCAACTTTGACGCCAACTCGCTTCGAAAGCCTTTATTTTCTCTTCGGCAGTACCGCTCCCGCTGGAGATAATCGCACCGGCATGACCCATGCGTTTCCCGGGAGGCGCCGACTGGCCGGCAATGAATGCAACAACAGGTTTCGTGACGTGATCCTGAATGAACTGGGCTGCACGTTCCTCCGCATCTCCGCCAATTTCGCCAATCAGGACGATTGCCTCAGTTTCCGGATCATCCTGAAACATCTGCAAAAGCTCAAGATAATAGAGTCCTGCCACCGGGTCTCCACCTATGCCAACACAAGTACTCTGACCAATGTGGTTACTGGTTAATTGGTAAACCATCTCATAGGTAAGCGTCCCACTGCGGCTCATCAATCCAACATTCCCTTTCAGAAAAATATTTCCAGGCAAAATGCCCACGAGTGCGGCATCCGGAGAGATCAATCCCGGACAGTTTGGACCTATCAGTTTGGTCCCTTTTTTAGCCAGGTAAGGCATAACTTTTACCATGTCGAGCGTTGGGACTCCTTCTGAGATGGCGATAACCAGCTCAATACCTGCCTCAGAGGCTTCAAGAATGGCATCTGCCGCGAGATGGGCAGGTACGAAGATGATGGAAGTATTCGCTCCCGTCGCTGTGACCGCTGCTTCTACTGTATTGAAAACGGGAATGCCATCCACGGTTTGACCACCTTTCCCCGGAGAGACACCTGCCACTACGTTTGTACCGTAAGCTTTCATTTTACCGGCATGGAAACTTCCATCCCTGCCTGTGATTCCCTGTACCAATAGTTTTGTATTCTGATTGACTAAAATGCTCATAGCTTCTTAAATAAGGAGGTTCTTAATTTTTTGCACACAATTCAATGGCTTTTTGAGCAGCCTGACTCATGGTCTCCACGATGGGAAGATTGGCCTGTTTCAGAATCTCAAGCCCTTCCCTGGAGTTGGTTCCGGAGAGACGAACAACAATGGGAACCTCCACTTTTATTTTGTCCAATGCGATGACCAGCCCACGGGCCACATCGTCACACCGGGTAATTCCACCAAAAATATTGATCATAACCACCTTCACGTTTTTATCGGATAGAATGAGGTTCATTGCATCAATTACTTTTTGCGGATTGGAACTGCCACCGATATCGAGGAAGTTCGCGGGTTCGCCGCCGAAATATTTGATCAGATCCAGAGTGGCCATGGCCAGTCCGGCCCCATTGACCATGCAGCCAATCGATCCATCCAGACGGATGTAGGTGAGCCCCTTTTCCTTGGCGTCCAGTTCCTTTAATTCATCCTCGGTAGGTTCGTTCAGCGCTTCAATTTCTGGTTGACGGAACAAGGCATTGTCATCAAAATTCATCTTTCCGTCGAGAGCAAGAAGCTGACCTTCTGCAGTAATAACGAGCGGATTGATCTCCACCAGCGAGGAGTCGGTATCCATAAATATTTTGTAGAGTTTCTGAAAAAGATCGGCGCCCTGTTTCACAAGACTGAAATCAGTAAATAGTGCAAAAGCTATTTTTCTGGCGAGAAAGGGAGTTAAACCCAGGTCCGGATCAATGACGAATTTGTGGATCGCATCGGGATTTTCCTTGGCTACCTCCTCAATTTCAACGCCGCCTTCACTGCTTGCCATAAAAATGACGGATTTGGAATTGCGGTCAATGGTCAATCCAACATAAAACTCAGAGGAGAATTTCACCCCTTGTGCAATCAGGATTTTTTCTACTGTATATCCCTTGATATCCATGCCCAGAATCTTTCCTGCCAATTCTGGCACCTCCTCCTTCGTTCTGGCCAGTTTGACGCCTCCGGCCTTACCTCTGCCACCCGCCAATACCTGTGCCTTGACAACCACCGGAAGCCCAAGTTTTTCTGCGGCAGTCACTGCTTCTTCTACCGTGTAACACACCACTTCATTGGTGACAGGAATCCGATAGCGGGAAAAAATCTCCTTTGCTTGATATTCGTGAATCTTCATATCTATATAATTTGATTAAAATAAGCTCAGTAACGGAAAATTTGATTTTTTGCCAATTTGAATTTTTTGCTTGAAAAGTTTAGTTTGTTAATTCGTCGTGAAATTAAATAAATTTTATAAAAAGATTTAATTTAGCACTTCTAATTATTCCCCATGAGCAAGAAATTATTCTCCAAAATTCAAATGTATACTTTCATGGTCATCGGATTGGCCATGTATGCTTTTGGGGTGACGGCTTTTTTAATTCCATTGAAAATTACGGCAGGAGGTGTCACCGGAATCTCCATGTTGATCTTCTATTCTACAGGAATCCCTACGGGATATCCCTATTTTATCATCAACAGCTTTCTTGTAGTGCTGGCAATTCGGATTCTGGGTACCAGTTTCGGATTAAAAACACTTTTTAGTATGGTGGTTATCTCTATATTACTCAATGTAATGCAGATATTCATTAAAGAACCACTTGTCAAAGATATCTTTCTTTCGTCGGTATTGGGAGGCATATTGGGTGGAGTGGGTCTGGGCATTACTTTCAACCAGGGTGGTAGCACTGGTGGTACGGATATCATTGCCATGATCATCAACAAATACCGTAACATCAGTCCGGGGAGGATCATCATGTATTGTGATGTCATCATCATTACCTCTTCTTATTTTCTGACGCACTCTGTCGAAAAGCTTGTCTACGGATACGTGACCATGTGGATTGTTGCCTATTCGATAGACGCATTTCTTACGGGTGCCCAGCAATCCGTGCAGCTGTTCATCTTCTCAGAAAAGTATGAACAGATTGCAGACTTCATCAACACCGAATCCAGAAGAGGTTTGACCATCATTGAAGGTACCGGATGGTACACCAAGAAACAGGTGAAAATGATCATGACAGTGGTCAAGAAGAGAGAATCACCGATGATTTTTCAAAAAATTAAGGAGATTGACCCTGAGGCCTTCATCTCACAAGGATCTGTCATGGGTGTCTACGGAAAGGGGTTTGATGAAATCAAACTTTAAATCATTCCTCTCCCGCCAGATTCATAAACTGGGGCAACGATCCGGCCGGAGAAAATATCTTCCCGAATGGATGCTTGGTTTAGCCCTGGTTTTGTTGCTCCTCTTTACATTTTCCCGGATCATGTGGTACAACTACATGATCCCGACAGTTGATCAGAAGGATGACATTCTGCTGGTTGAGCCAAAACTCCTGTTTGGGCTTCCGGTAGATTCCTTCCACGTTGAGGAGAACAACGTCAGAACCAACGAAAGTCTTTCGGACATATTGAAGGACAGGGGTGTTTCAGGACAGATCATCGACAAAATTGCCCATTTGCCTGCTTCCGTTTTTGACCTGAGAAAAATGAAGGTAGGAAACGACTATGCCGTATTCTACTCCCGCGATTCACTAAGAATTCCGATGTATTTTGTATATGCCGAAAATCCCGTTAATTACTTTCAATACAGGCTTTCACTGGATTCCTGCCGTGTAATTCCCGGTAAAAATGAGGTGAAGAGTGAGCGGAAGCTGGCAACCGGCATCATCAATACATCCCTTTGGAATGCGATGAAGGAGAACAATCTGGATCCAATGTTGGCGATTCAGTTGTCAGATCTCTTTGCCTGGACGATCGACTTCTTTGCCATTCAGAAAGGAGACAGTTTCACGGTACTTTACGATCAGAATTATGTCAAGGGGGAAAAAATAGGAATCGGGACGATTCATGCGGCCATTTTTAACGCTTCCGGCCAGGATTATTACGCCATTCATTTTGAACAAGAGGATGGACAAAGTTATTTTGACGAACAGGGAAGAAGCATCAGAAAAGAATTTCTGAAAGCCCCGCTGAAGTTCTCCAGGATCAGTTCTCGATTTTCGGCAGCCAGGATGCACCCGGTGTTACGGATCGTGCGACCGCATTACGGAGTTGACTATGCCGCGCCAACCGGAACGCCCGTCTTCTCCATTGGGGATGGAGTTGTTCAGGCCAAAGCCTATCAACCAACGGGCGGTGGAAATTTTTTGAAAATCAGGCACAATTCGGTCTATACGACCACCTACATGCATCTCTCCAAATTTGGAGAGGGAATCCAAGCAGGAACTAGGGTAAAGCAGGGGCAGTTGATTGGCTATGTTGGGGCTACGGGTTTGGCCTCCGGACCGCATTTGGATTTTCGGGTTTTCATGAATGGCTCTCCAGTTGATCCGCTGAAGTTAAAATCACCACCCGCCAATCCTGTTAGTCAGTCAAATATGGCAAGTTTCCAGCAGAACAGGGATAAATTTCTGCGTGAAATCAAGAACGCCAGACTGGCAGGTACGAAAAAGAGATAGCAATTGCGTGATTAGGCTTTATTCTCATCTGCCAGGGTCACATCCGCAACAAATTGTCTGATTTGCTGTTCATCATCTTTCTTACAGATCAGCAAAATCCTTTGGGATTCTACGACAATATAATCTTCCAGACCCTGAATCACGGCGATCTTATCCTGCGGCAGGTTTACGATGCAACCCTTGGTTTCATAGAGGAAAATTTTGGATCCGGAAATGGCATTTCCCTCGTTGTCGTGCGGATGATTTTCGTACAAAGAACCCCAGGTTCCAAGGTCCGACCATCCAAAATCTGCCGTTAGAACAAAAACATTGTCGGCCTTCTCCATGATTCCATAATCTATGGAGATATTAGGGCATTCGGAGTAAGTCTTGTTGATAAAAAAACATTCATCCGAAGTGTTGATCAGTTTCTTGCCACTGTCGAACAATGCGTTCACATCTGGTAGATATTTTTCAAAAGCGTGCAGGATCGCGGAAGCTGACCAAACAAAGATTCCGGAGTTCCAGTAAAACTCGCCGGTATCCACAAATACCTGAGCCATGGCACGATCCGGCTTCTCAGTAAAGGTCTTCACCTTGTAGAGATTGTCAAAATGGTTGAATTCCATTTTTTCACTCACCTGAATATAGCCGTATCCGGTCTCCGGTCTGGAGGGTTGAATGCCGAGGGTAACAAGAACCTCCTTTGCCTCGGCAAATTGCAGCCCTTTTTCAATCTCATTCAAAAACAGGTCCTCTTTCAGGATGAGGTGATCGGAGGGTGATACGACAATCTTGGCAGTAGGGCAGATGCTCAATATTTTATAGGTGGCATAGGCAATGCAGGGAGCCGTGTTTCTCCTAAGTGGCTCTAGCAAAACCTGAGATTCAGCAAGCTGAGGCAGTTGATTCATTACCAGGTCTTTGTACTTTTCGCTTGTAACAACAAAAACATTTTCGGCAGGCATAATGCGGTTGAAACGTTCGAAGGTAAGCTGCAGCAGGGTCTTCCCAATTCCCAGAATGTCGATAAACTGCTTTGGCCGGTCGGCGGTACTTAATGGCCAAAAACGGCTTCCGATTCCGCCGGCCATAATGACGCAATAGTTTCTACAATTTCCCATGATCAGGCTATTTTGATCAAAAATAACTTATTTTTTCAGATTTATCTCATAATCCAACCTAAAAGGGATTCACAATTCACTTCCGGCCTTTATTTAAATATTTGTACTTTTACAAAAAAAATCCATGAGGATTTTAAGCGAAATAGGAAGCTATTTTTTATTGATGTACCGGGTCTTCAGCAAGCCTGAGAAGAGTCGTATCTATTGGCGTCAGTTATTGCTGGAGATCGAAAAACTTGGCATCAACTCGTTGGCAATTGTTGCCATCATCTCCGTTTTTATGGGTGGAATCATTACCCTGCAGTTAACTTACAACATGTCAAATCCCCTGATGCCATCTTATCTCATTGGGCTTGGGAACCGTGATACGCTTATTCTGGAGTTCTCCTGTACGGTGCTAAGTTTGATGATGGCAGGGAAGGTAGGATCGAACATTGCCTCCGAAATTGGCAGTATGCGGGTCACTGAACAGATTGACTCACTTGAGCTCATGGGAGTCAATTCCGCTTCCTTCCTGATTCTGCCAAAAATTGTGGCGGTTGTATTCATCAGCCCGATTCTCTTTATCCTGAGTGTTTTTTGTGGAATCATCGGTGGATTGATTGCAGGTCCTCTTTCGGGAGTAGTGACAGTAGCACAATACATGGGAGGAATAAGGACCATGTTTGTTCCTTTTTATGTGACTTTTTCCATCATTAAAACCCTGGTGTTTGGGTTTTTAATTGCAACTGTTCCTGCCTTTCAGGGTTATAATGTCCAGGGAGGTGCACTTGAAGTTGGCAAGGCCAGTACCCGCTCTGTGGTAAACACCAGCATCCTGATACTTTTCTTTGACTTGATTCTAACTCAATTGTTGTTCAAATGATCGAAATTAGAAACATAAGGAAATCATTTGAGGGAAGGCCCATTTTAAAAGATATCAGTACGCTTTTTGAAAAGGGGAAGACGAACCTGATTATAGGTCAGAGCGGTTCCGGTAAGACGGTGCTTTTGAAATCTATCGTCAGGCTGCTTGAAGTGGACGAGGGTGAGATTCTTTTTGACGGCAGGGATGTCAGAAAAATGAACTTCAGGGACCTCAAGCAATTGAGGCAGGAGATGGGGATGGTATTTCAGGGAGGAGCTTTGTTCGATTCGCTGGATGTGGCAGACAATGTGAGATTTCCAATGGATATGTTCACGACCATGAGTTCAGGAGAAAAGGACAGGCATGTAGATTTTTGCCTCGACCGGGTAAACATCAAGGGTGCACACCGTCTGTTTCCTTCCGAAATTTCAGGAGGAATGCGGAAAAGGGTGGCCATCGCCAGGGCGATCGCCCTGAATCCAAAATATCTCTTTTGTGATGAACCCAATTCCGGACTGGACCCCGTAACCTCTATCCTGATAGACAACCTTATCAAGGAGATCACGGTTGAATTCGACATCACTACCCTCATCAATACACATGACATGAACTCCGTCATGGAGATAGGTGACAACATTTTATTTATATCCAATGGGGAAAAGGGATGGGAAGGGAATAATACCCAGGTGCTTTTTACCAGAAACAGAAAATTGAACGAATTTGTTTTTGCTTCACCTCTGTCAAAGAGAATTCGTGATTTGAAACAACGAGAGGACGACGAATGAAAAAATATTACTACCTGACCATTTTTATACTGATGCTTTTGGTTGCCTGCGAGAGTAGTCATTTGCCAGATGGAGTTTTGACCAAACGAAAGATGGTTCCTATTCTGGTGGACATTCATCTTTCGGAAGCAGTGTTCAATCAGCGTTTCAGTATCGCCATGGTCAGAGACAGCCTGCCTGAGGATCTCTACCTATCAATTTGCAAAAAATACAAGATAGAACGCACCACCCTGGAAAAATCGCTTCACTATTACGGGAAGCATACGGGCGAATTTATCCCTATTTATGATCAGGTTCTGAATGTGTTGAATGAGATGGAGGTGAATGCCAAACGAGATTCGGTCAGGCCTGTTCATCCCGGTGGGTTCGACAGGGATACCTCCAAAATTAAAAAGTCTTCTCCTGCTGCCAAAACAAGTGCGGAGATTAAATGAGGCTTTTTTGATAACCTACACATGCGTAAACTGTCTGCACATCTTATCCTTGATGGCCTTGGAAACAGCTATTCCAAAGGTCTCCTGACCATCGGCAACGACGGCACGATTTTGGATATACAGGATACCGGAGGAAAATTGCAGGAGGCTGCAGGCATTGAATTCCACAGCGGGATATTGGTGCCAGGTTTTATCAATGCACACTGCCACCTTGAATTGTCGCATCTGGTGGATGTTTTTCCGGAAGGTGCAGGTCTTGTCCCATTTTTAAAAATGGTGGTGGATCAGAGGACCAATGAGCCAGAATTAATGGCAACAGCCGCTGAGAAGGCGGATTTGATGATGCAAAAAAATGGCATTGTTGCTGTGGGTGATATTTCCAATGGAACCAGTGCCTTCGAAATAAAGGCGAATTCCAAAATTGACTACTTCACCTTCCTGGAAACACTTGGATTCAGCCCTTCGCGTGCCGAGAAGGCGTTTGAATGGGGTAGGGCCTGTGCTTCCAGTGCCGAGAAGTTGGGCTTAAAATGCTCCATCGTGCCACATGCGCCTTATTCCGTTTCTGCTCATCTTTTCCGGTATATAGCAACTGAGGCTCTTCGATCCGGGTTGCCGTTATCGATTCACAGTCAGGAATGCCGCGAAGAAGATGAACTTTACAAAACGGGTACGGGAGGGATGTTCTCTCACCTACGGGACAATCTATCCGTCGATACATCCTTTTTCCACCCTACCGGCAGAAGTGCGTTGAGAAGTACCCTTGAATTTTTGCCACCTCAGAATCATCTCTTGCTTGTTCATAATCTATATACGGAAGAGGAAGACCTTGCTTACATCCGTGGAGTAAGAAGTCTGGACAAAACCTGGTTTGTTCTATGTCCCTGTTCCAATCTCTACCTTCAAAACAGAGTCCCGGACGTAGCACTTTTCAGGAAAAATGATCTGCAAATTTGCCTCGGAACGGATAGCCTGGCCTCCAATCACCAACTCTCCATCCTGGCCGAAATGAAAATCCTTCAGGATAAATTTCCAACTATCCCGCTTGGTGAACTGATCCGCTGGGCGACCTTCAACGGTGCAAACGCACTTGGATTGGGCGACAAAAAAGGTTCTTTGGAGGTTGGGAAACGACCGGGTCTCAACTTGTTGACGGGTGCCGATCTCAATGCCCAAAGGCTATTGCCCGGAACCAAAGTAAAAAAATTGTGTTAAAATGAATTCCATCCAACAGCTACTGCATTATGGCCACATTTCTATTTGATCAAACCATATTTGGACCTGTAATCAGCAGGAGGCTTGGGGTATCCCTTGGAATCAACCTGCTTCCCAATGATACCAAGGTTTGTTCCTTTGATTGCATCTATTGTGAATGTGGCTGGAATCCGGACCGGAAGGAGCACCCGGTCCATCTGCCAAAAAGGGCGGAGGTACGGTCGGGCCTCAGACAAAAGCTGACCGAAATGAAGGCAGAAGCGCTGTTGCCGGACGTGATCACCTTTGCCGGGAACGGCGAACCAACCATGCATCCTGATTTTGCGGCCATCATAGCCGACACCATACAGTTAAGGAATGAGTTCGCTCCCAAATCCAAAATTGCTGTTTTGTCCAATTCCACGATGCTCCACAAGGAGCGCGTCGTAGAGGCATTGAAAACAGTGGATGACAACATCCTTAAACTTGATTCCGGCGTTGAGGAAACTATCCGGCTACTGAACAAACCGGTTGGAAAGTTTGATCTGCCCACGCTGGTGACTCAACTGAAGAAATTTGAGGGTTCGCTCATCATTCAAACGATGTTTTTAAAAGGCTCTTTCGAAGGCCGAACCTTCGACAATACCACCGAACCGGAAATTGAAAGCTGGATCAGTCTTTTGAAAGAGATACAGCCCAGAAGTGTTATGATCTATTCCGTTGCGAGGGATACACCGGCTGAAAACCTCATTGGGATCAAACTGACCAAGCTAAGGGAGATTGGTAAAAGGGTGGAAAAGGAAACCTCCCTGCATGTGCAGGTGACTGGTTGATCGAGACTGCAAATCTTGGCAAAATGAGCTGACAGTTGGATTTTTGGATTCACGGTAGTGAAGAATCCTTTAATAATCAGGAGAAACAACCAAAATATTGATGGAAATAAACATTTTACAATTGACGGAAGGGGCAAAACAGGCGACGGGTACTACCGTCGTTATCGATGTCTTCAGGGCCTTTTCAACTGCTTGTTATCTTATTGGATCTGGTGCGGAGCAGATTATTCCGGTAGAAAAGGTGGAAGAGGCCTTGCAATGGAAAATGCAACTTCCGGATGCCATTCTGTTGGGTGAAAGACACGAAAAAAAGGTCGATGGATTTGATTTCGGTAATTCTCCAACCCATCTTTCGGGTCTCGATTTCTCGGGAAAGACCATCGTAATGACTACCAGTTCCGGCACAAAGGGATTGATGAACGCGACCGGTGCTGATGAGATTCTGACGGGTAGCTTTGTCAATGCGGGTGCCATTATCCGTTACCTGGCACACAAGCGTCCCGCGACCATCAGTTTGGTATGCATGGGTTACGAAGGGAAGTGGCCCACGCAGGAAGATACTTTTCTGGCCGATTACCTGAAAGCAAAGTTATTGGGTCAATCAACAGATTTTCAGCAAATGAAAGAGATGCTGCGTACCGGAGACGGAGCCCGACTGCTAGATCCTGCCAACCACACCTGGTCACCGGCGGGGGATTTTGACAGATGTCTGGATCTGGATAGGTTTGATTTTGTCTTAAAATTAACGGCAGAATCTGGTATTAATGTACTCAAAGCAGTGAAAACTTTCTGAAACAGAGGCTCCCGCACTTTTGCATCCAAAGAGTCTTTAATTTATAATTACCTGAGCTCACATTGGTCACTTTAGTTTATGCGTCATGAAAAAATACGATTTCGATGAGATAATTCCCAGAAAGGGAACCAATTGCGAAAAATATGATCATCTGGAGAGTCACTTTGGGAATGGAGATGCCATCCCACTGTGGGTGGCAGACAGTGATTTCAGGGTTCCTGATTTCGTCACGGCAGCAATTCGTTCCAGGGCTGACCATGAAATTTATGCCTATTCGTACCGGCCGGACGGCTATTTTGAATCCATCATCAGGTGGCAAATGGCCAGGCACCAGTGGACGGTGGAACGGGAAATGATCCTGCCAACCCAGGGAGTCGTTTCCACTCTCGCTTCACTGATTATGGCCTTTACGGAAGCCGGAGACGGGATAGTCATACAGCCCCCTGTCTATACTCCGTTCTTCTCTTGTGTCAGGGATTGTGGCAGAAGGGTGGTAGAGAATCCTTTGAAACTTGATCACGGAAGGTATACTTTTGATCTGGAGGACCTCTTGTGCAAGATTGATGGCAGGACAAGGTTGCTGATCTTGTGCAATCCTCACAACCCTGTGGGCAGGGTTTGGTCTAAAGAAGAACTTGAAAGACTTGGAGATATATGTTTGAAAAACAATATATTGATAGTGTCAGATGAAATTCATTCAGATCTGATTTTCAGTGGTCAGAGTCATCTGCCATTGCCAAAAATTTCTGTAGAACTGGCCGGGAACTGCATTGTCTGCATGGCTCCCAGTAAGACTTTCAACATTGCCGGGCTTGCCACCTCCTATGTGATCATTCCCGATAAGGTCATCCGGCATAAATTTGATCGTTTTTTGCGGACTTTGCACCTAACGAGTGGCAATTTGTTCGGGAATGTTGCACTGGAAGCAGCCTATGCATACGGCATGGAATGGGTCAGGCAGCAGAATGAATACCTGGAAGGGAACCGGGATTTCCTGCTTGGTTTTTTTGAAGCGAAAATGCCAAGGGTGAAGATGGTGTTTACGGAAGCAACCTATCTGGCATGGTTGGATCTTCATGAATATGGCCTGATCGAAGCTGAGATGAACAGAATGCTGATCGACAAGGCTGGGGTGGTTCTGAACAAGGGATCCATTTACGGGAAAGAGGGAGACGGATATTTCAGGTTGAATTTTGCCTGTCCGCGTCAGATTCTTGAGAAGGCCTTGATTCAGATGGAAAGGGTGTTGGGGGCCTGATCTGGATTATTTGGTCCTGGAAACTACCTGTGTGGCGAAGTTTCGCAACTCTGTTTTTCCGGGATCCGGTATGTTTAACTTTTGCAAGGTGTCCATCGCCATTTCGTAGTAGGCTTTCATCATTTCCCTGGTCGCGTTGTCGGCTCCGGCGTCGGAGAATATTTTTCTGACGGATTCGATCTTTTCCTTCTTGTCAAATTCGGTTTTCCTCATCCACTCTTTCAGGGATTGCCGGTTTTTTTCACCACTCAGCTCAAGCGCCTTGATCAGGATAAAAGTCTTCTTGTTTTCACAAATATCGCCGCCTATCATTTTTCCAAAGGAGTTCTCTTGGCCGTAAACATCCAGCCAATCATCCTGAAGCTGAAAGGCGATGCCAATTTGAATCCCGAATTGATAGAGCAATTGACAGCTTTTTTCATCGGCCCCAGCGATAAGCGCACCGGTTTTTAGACTGCATGCAATTAATACTGCAGTTTTTAACCTTATCATTGTCAGATATTCAGATTCCGATACTTCATCTTTCACTTCATATTCCATGTCATATTGCTGGCCTTCGCAGACTTCGAGTGCGGTAGTCGAGAATAGGGAGAGTAGTGGTGCTATTTTGGAATTTTCGCAGCGGGAAAGAAATTGGAAGGCCAGGATCGACATGGCGTCACCGCTGAGAATGGCGCTATTCTCGCTGTATTTGAGATGGACGGCCGGCATCCCTCTGCGAATGGAAGCATGGTCCATGATATCGTCGTGCAGCAGTGTAAAATTGTGAAAGAGCTCAAGGGCAGCAGCTGCCGGGAAAGCAATTTGAGGTGTTTCCGAAAAAAGGGAGGCGGCATGCAGTGCCAGAACCGGTCTGATTCTTTTGCCCCCCCCCACCAGGGAATAGGCAATGGGCTCATAGAGCCGTTGGGGAGCTGTGGCTTTTAAGGTTTGAATCTCTTTTTGAAACTCTTTTTCAAAAAAATCGAGAAGATTTTGGAAGCTGAGCATGGCATCATTGTTTCGGAGGGAAGAGAAGAGCGGTTGCAACCTGGTATGGTCGCCTTCCCTTGAGAGGAACTTTGGAGTGGAATGGATGACCCTGCACAAGCCTCGGGGGGAGGGCCATACAGGGGTGAAAAGGGGAACATCAATTATTGGTTCAACACCTCTTCGGTTTCCGGAACAAATTTTTCATCGCTGATCATCTTGCAATGGCCAATAAAACGTGCTCCGGGTTCAACAGAAAGTTTTCCCATGGTCAGGTTTCCGGTAATGGATGCACTGCCTTTGAGGGAAAGCAGGTCCTTGACCACGATCTCGCCATTCACATAACCCATTATTTCTGCACTTGAGCAACGAATGGTGCCATTGATCTTTGAGTCTGGACCAACTACGACCCTACCTTTGCAATCCAGATCTCCCACCAGAATTCCATCAATGCGAATATCTCCGTCAGATTCGATATTCCCTTTGATCTTGGTATCCTGGGCGATGGTATTCAGGGCTTTTACTTCGCTAATGACTGGTTTTGACATGATTGATTGTATTGATCAGTTTAAAACGCCGATGAAGATAATCATTCGTTCTGATTTTAGGAAGATCAGAAACAAAAAAATCCCTATCGGGATTTTTTAGACAATTTGTCTGGAGAGTGCAAAAGGCGACTTGTCAGTTCGGACAATTAGACTGTTGCGCTCTTTTCGATTGCTAATTTTCCCCTGTAATATCCGCATTCTGCGCAAACGGTATGATATTTTACCGCTGCACCGCAGTTTGAGCAGGATGAAATTTGTGCCGGGATCGCTTTGTCGTGCGTCCTGCGCTTATCTCTTCTTGTACTGGAGTGTTTGTGCTTAGGATGTGCCATTTTAAATAGTCTTTACTTTAATTACCAATAATTTTTCTTAACTCATTCCATCTGGGGTCATCCGGTTCTTCCAAGTTGTTGCCATGGTACCTGAGTTCTTCCAGTTTCCTGATCATCACCGGATCGCACAGGCTCTTGCCATTTTCACCATCTGGATGAACTCTCCTGATGGGCAAACTCAAAATCACGAATTCATAGATAAACTGAGCGATCTCAACCTGAAAATCGTTTGGATGAAGGTAGATCAATTCTGCTTCATCTTCGACAGGTTTTTCACTGAATTTGACCAACAGCTTTCTATGGCTCTCAACGGGATAGATGAAATTTTCCAAACAACGGTCGCAGATTAGCTCAACGACTCCGCTGATAGAGAATGAAAGACTTAGATAGGTAGAACGTTTTTCGAGTTCAACCTGAACCTTTAACTCCCCCTTCTCCACCTCAGATGTTTCAAATTCGGCAAAGAAGCGATCATTTACAGTAAAATCAAACTGATGCTTTCCCTCACTCAATCCTGAAAAGGGAAGAGTATATTGCGAAAGGTAGTTCATAATTATCCCTGTTAAAAAGCTTGGCAAAGGTATAAAAAATTATTACACAAATGTGGAAATGAAATAATTTGATCATTTGTAGATGTGGAAAAGTGGAATTTGGCGTCGGATGGGGGAAGAGATGAGAAGAAGTAATGGAAATCGACGGCAAACAGATTATGCCTCCTTTCAAAACATGATTTTTCTGACGGCTTCGCAAATTCCGTCTGCATCGAAACCGCATTCGTGGTAAAGTTCCTGTTGGGTTCCTTGCTCGATGAATCTATCCGGTACGCCAAGTCTGACAACCGTCTTATTTACTCCTGCGGCAGCAAGGTATTCGAGTACGGCACTGCCGAATCCACCGCTGATCACGCCATCTTCCACGGTGATGATCTTGTCGAAGCGGTCAGTTACCTCTTCCATGATCTCCTGATCTATCGGCTTAACAAATCGCATGTCATAATGGGCCACAGAGATCTTTTCGCCGGAGAGTATTTTGATTGCTTCTGACACAAAATTTCCGGGATGTCCTATGGAAAGGATGGCAACCTGGTTCCCATCGGTCATTTTTCTTCCCTTTCCAACCTCTATTTCGGCAAATTCTGTTTTCCAGAAAATGTGCATCCCGTTGCCTCGCGGGTATCGGATGGCGAATGGTCCCTTGTTGGGAAGCTGGGCAGTATACATCAGGTTCCTGAGTTCCACTTCATCCATGGGGGCCGATACCGTCATGTTGGGAATGCCCCTCATGAAGGACAAATCAAAAACACCGTGGTGTGTGGGTCCATCTGCTCCGACGAGTCCTCCCCGGTCCATGCAGAAGACGACGTTGAGCTTTTGGAGGGCCACGTCGTGGATGATTTGATCGTATGATCTTTGCATAAACGAGGAATAAATATTGACGAAAGGTATCTTTCCTGAAACGGCCATTCCCGCCGCGAAAGTTACTGCATGAGGTTCTGCTATGCCCACGTCGAAGGCCCTTGAAGGCATCTCTTCCATCATGATGTTCATGGAACACCCACTTGGCATGGCCGGAGTGACCCCCACGATCTCCTTGTTTCTTTTGGCCAGTTCCAAAAGGGTTTGACCAAAAACCATCTGATATTTCGGAACTTTGGTCCCGACACCTGATTCATTGAATATCTCCCCTGTCACTGCATCGAATTTGCCCGGGGCATGCCAGGTAGTGGCATCATTCTCGGCAGGGATAAATCCCTTCCCCTTTTTCGTGAGTACATGCAGGATCTTCGGACCCGGAATCTCTTTTAAATCTTTGAAAATCCTGGTTAGGGCAACGACATCGTGACCGTCGACAGGTCCAAAATAGCGAAAACCAAGCGCTTCAAACAGATTGCTATCGTCAAAAACCATTGATTTAACTGCGTGCTGGTGCTTTCTGAGCAGCAACAGCATTTTTTTCCCTGCCCTGCTGAAATGTTTAAGCACTTGCCAAACTCCGGATCTGAGACGGTTATAGGTTTTGGATGTTTGCATCCGGACAAAGTATCTGCTGAGACCTCCCACATTTGGGTCAATGGACATGTTATTGTCGTTCAGAATGACAAGCAGGTCGGCATTGGCACCTCCCGCGTTGTTCAGTCCTTCGAAAGCCATACCACCCGTCATGGAGCCATCTCCAATGACTGCAATGACCTTTCTGTCCTTCTCTCCGTTGAGTGCGGCGGCAATTGATATGCCTAGGGCCGCGGATATGGAGGTGGAAGAGTGTCCGACACCAAATGCGTCGTATTCGCTTTCTGACCGGTTGGGAAAACCGCTGATCCCTTTGTATTGCCTGTTGGTATTGAATTGCTTTCTTCTTCCGGTGAGAATCTTATGACCATATGCCTGGTGTCCGACATCCCAGATCAGTTTGTCGTAAGGAGTGTTGTATACGTAGTGCAAGGCGACGGTGAGTTCTACGACTCCCATACTGGCACCAAAATGTCCTGGATTGCAAGATGCCTCGCAAATGATCAACTCCCTGAGTTCGGCGCATACTTTTGGCAGATCCTTATCTTTAATTTTTCTGAGATCAGAGGGATAATCAATATTTTCAAGCAGCTTCGCCATTCAAAACAATCATTTTGTGCAACCGGAACCAATCTTTCCTGAGGTTGCAAAGATAGGCTTAAAATATTTATTTGGTTAACCAGGCAGATTTCAAGGTATGTGCCTCCAATGATTCAACGAAGAGTTCTCCTCCCAGTGTGTAAAGCTGGAGCGCATCTTCGCCTGGCGGTGGTGAAAAACAGGTGCTGATGCCCGATTCCCCGTGGTTGGCAAAAATCTCAATGGAAGATCTGTCAACCAGTATTTCAAGTTCAATTTTACCGTCAACCTGTTCAAGTGGCATTTTAATGCCATTGGCTTCCAGTATCTTCTTAACGGTATCGTAATGAAGGTCGGTTCCACTGGATTGTTTTCCATTGCGGACAATGAAGCCAAAGCTGTCGGAGGTTTTGGGCTGAAAAACTGCCTTGATGAAGAGGGCGTCACCGCTAATTCCGCTTACCAGGTTGCCATTTAGTCCGGGGATCAGGTTCTTGTCTTTCTTTTGCAGTTCGTGGTTGTACAGGGAAGAGAGTGCTGCAATGGGTTTTCTGCAAAGGAGAGTGCCTTTTTTGGTGATACGAAGGGATAATTCCGTAGGGAAGTTCATCTGTCCGTTGAAGGCCATTTCGGGAAATTCTCCACCTCTCATCCAGGCAATTTGAATCACTTTGCCGGCAGGAGCATCCAGAAGAGTCTGGGCGCCATAAAAGTTCTTGCCAAAGTCTAGCTTTTGCATTCCAGTTTCTGGTTTGAAAACCTGACCATCGAAGAGTCCGATCTTGTAGTCGCCTTCACCACTGATTGCCACATATTTTTTTTCATTGGGTTTCCCTTCGAACGAGACCTCAAACAGATCAGGACACTCTCCGAATCCCTCCAGGTGACTGCAATATTTCCAATTCAGGAGGTCGGCAGAGCTAAAGAATGAGATTCCTGCCTTTTGAGATCCATCCCCTTTGGTGCGATAAAGTGCGAGGATCCACTTCCCGGAAGGTGCATGGTAAAAAACTTTGGGATCGTGCCCTTTTCCTTCAGGGACGAACAATATTGGATTTTTGGCATACCTGCTCCAGGTTAATCCCTTGTCGTTGCTATAGGCCAGATTTTGATTCCCAATGCTGTCGGCATAAAATATCAGGATGGGTTTTTCTTCGTTTTGTTTTAATCCGGTTACATTCATCGAATCAACCACTGCACATCCGGCCATTGGCGGAGCGGCTGACAAGGTTGTGGGTTTGTCGTTTGGACTAAATGCAAAGGGAAGCTGCTGCCAGTGAATGAGATCCTTACTCACTGCATGTCCCAGCTGGTCTTCATATATTTTGTTGCTGATGGATACATTGTGGAAAAACAGGTGATACTCTCCTTTGTATTTTACAAATCCCGCAGGTTCGAAAAGCCAGTTTTTTTGGGGAGAAAAATGGTATTGTGGCCTGTATTTTTCGTTGTAGCCTGTTTTGTCTGATTTGGCTGACAGGAACACAATCAGCAGCAGGATGGAATAATGTAAGTACTTCATAAATTGGGGAGTTATGCTAATGCTTCAACTTTTCAGGAATTTTTCAAATATACAGCTAATCTAAAAACTTTATCCGAGGGTAGTATTAATTCTCACAACGGATAAAATCTTACTTTTGATCTTTTGTTGTGCTGCCCAAAATTTTTGGTTAGCCGGGAGGAAATCGGCAGAAGCAGCTGTCTGTATACTCCCCCGTCTTTACCATTTCAAAGGCAATTAAAATTATGAATCAGCATGGTTAGAAATATTGAAATAATGGCTCCCGTGGGTTCGTATGAATCCTTGATGGCAGCTATTCAGGCCGGGGCAGGTTCCGTCTATTTCGGAGTGGAACATCTGAATATGCGGGCCAGATCGGCCAATAATTTCACCTTGGAGGACCTTAGGGAGATTTCGCGTCGGGCCGGAGCAGCAGGAGTCAAGACCTATCTGACTGTAAACACCGTTGTTTTTGATGAGGAGGCTGAGACATTGAAGCGAATCATTGGCGCAGCCAAGGAGGCGGGGGTATCGGCTGTTATTGCCTCGGACCTGGCAGTTATACAGAATTGCAGGGCCATTGGCATGGAGGTTCACATCTCTACGCAATTGAACATTACCAATTACGAGACGGTCAAGTTTTATGCCCAGTTTGCCGATGTGATGGTTCTTGCCAGGGAGATGAACATTGGTCGGGTCTGGGAGATTTCAAACAAAATCAAGGCGGATGATTTGCGTGGACCGGGCGGGGAATTGGTACGCCTGGAAATGTTCGTTCACGGGGCTTTGTGTATGGCTACCTCAGGGAAATGCTATTTGTCGCTGCACGAAATGAATACTTCTGCAAACAGGGGATCCTGCCTGCAAAGTTGCCGAAGGGCATACACGGTGACAGATAAGGAGACAGGGGCACAACTCGAGTTGGACAATGAATACATCATGTCGCCCAAAGATCTGAAGACCATTCATTTTTTGAATAAGATTCTGGATGCCGGGGTTTCTGTACTGAAGATTGAAGGGCGCGCCAGGAGTGCAGACTATGTCAAATGTGTGGTGGAATGCTACCGCGAAGCCGCCGATGCCTGTCTGGACGGAACCTTTGGAGCAGAAAAAATTGCAGATTGGGATCGCAGGCTGGCTACCGTATTTAACAGGGGATTTTGGGATGGTTATTATCTAGGCCAGCGTCTGGGAGAATGGAGTGGAAATTATGGATCATTGGCCACCAAAAGGAGAGTTTATCTTGGGAAGGTCACCAATTTTTTCAACAACATCAGCATTGGTGAGATAAAACTGGAGACCGGTTCACTGAAGCCGGGAGATGAAATCATGATTACAGGACCAAGCAGCGGAGTGATGCAGACTTTGGTAGAGGAGGTCAGAGTAGAGATGTTGCCAGTTGACGAGGCCTTTAAGGGAGCTTATTGTTCCGTCGCTGTACCCGCAAAAGTCAGGAGATCTGATAAGGTATACAAAATAGTGGATTCCTCCCAGGTAACTTCTCAATAGCCTCTGCCACATTTCTTTTGTGGAATATTCACCTTATCCAAGCTATTGCCTCTTAAAATGCTATTTTTACGATAGATATGTAAACCAATGATGAGGAAAAGCCTGTTTGTCATTATTACCCTGCTACTGGTAACGGCTCTTGCTTCCGGGTGGTATTTCTTTGCCAGGGAATCCAGGTATTTGGGAAGTTCTCCAATCAAGGCCATTCCAACCTCCTCCCCATTTTTTGTCAAGGTTCGAAACCTTGGTGATTTTGCCGGAAAATCTGTCAAAAACAACTGCTGGAAGTCCCTGCAAACATTCGGTCCGATGACGGACTTGTTTGGCGATTTGGTGTTGGTGGATTCACTGATGCGTTACAACCAGGCATATGGTAATCTGCTCAAAAACATGGAACTTTATGTTGTCCCAGTGGATGATTCGGCTATTTACCTGCTTGAAATTGGAAGCATCGCGGAGAAAAACGGCATCAATTCCCTGGTTCGGAATTACCTCCTTTCGGGTAAACGGATCGTGACTACCGAGAATTACAAAAATGCAGTACTTCAGCATTACGATCCGGATAAAAGGAGTGGAAAGAGCAGCCTGACTGTCGTTTTCTTCAAAGGAATTCTTATGTTTAGCAGAAAAGGTGACTGCCTGAAAACGGCCATCGACCAGCTAACGCAAAAATCCCTGCTGGAGGAGACAGACTTTTTACGGATCAACAAGAATGCCACTGAAAATGCTGACCTGAACCTTTTCGTCAACCACAAAACTTTTCCCCGCTATTTTTCCCGGTTCAGTAAAGATTCACTTAGGCGGGGATTGATGATGCCAAAATATGCGCAATGGACAGAGGTGGACCTTCTTCAGAAGGAAAATCAGCTTTTTGTCAATGGATATACGGTCAGTGATTCGACTGGCTCCTCCTTCGTGGATGTCTTTAAACATCAAATTCCTAAGACTGAATCTATTCTCGGCCTAATGCCGGGAAATACCACCTGTTTTGCTGCGCTAAATGTCTCGGAAGTGGGAATGTATTTTTCTGATTATGAGCACTTTATAAAAAACGACAAAAACTATATTGCAGACAAACAGGAAGTTACAAAGCTATCTGCCAATTTGGATCTGGATTTGCGGCAATATCTCATTTCCCACTGGACGGGTGAAGCAGCTGCCGTGTTAACCAACCAGAACCTGGCGGATAAATCTGACAATCGGTTTTTTCTGATCAGGGTCACGCCGGGTTTGGATCCGCTGGTCAATGCGATTAAAAAATGGTCCGCAAGCGTCAAAACCCGTGAGTTGGAGCCGGATGTGGCAGAGGCTGAACGTAACAACATTTGGCTGATTCCAACTGGCAACTTTGGCAAATTGGTTTGTGATCCTTATTTTGGTTCTCTGGATACCAGGTGGATGACTGCGGCGGATGGGTACATCCTGATGGGGGCTACACCCGGTTCCCTGCGTAGATACCTCGACCTCCTTAAAAATGGAAAGAGGTTGGATACTGCTCCAATATTTGCCAGTTTCAGTTCCGGATTGGCCCGCACCTCCAATTTTTATTTTTGGTGTTCCCCCGGAAGTTCGCTTCCTTTTCTGGAACCCGTCATAAGGCCCGATTTCAGCCAAATCATGAGCAAGGGCCTGGGCAGCTTGTTTAAAATCGAAAATCTTGCCTGGCAATGGGGATGTGAGAATGGAAGGATATACAACACAGCATCATTGGTCGTAAATCCGGAGGCCATGCAGAATCAACTCCCTTTTTGGCAATTCAAGCTTAAAGCTGGATTAAGGGATAGGCCCCAATTTGTGTCCTATTATTCGAAAAGCACCAAAAGAGATTTGCTTTTTCAGGATACTGAAAATAGACTCACAGATCTGGTTGGTGAAGGCATGGAACGTTGGTCTGTTCATCTGGATGGAGCGATCATGGGAACGATTAAAACTGTTGACTTCAATAAAAACGGGGAATCCCAGTTGCTGTTCAACACCAGAGAGGCCATTCACCTGATCGATAGAAATGGGATGGAAATGAAGGGATTTCCTGTCAGGCTGAAGTCTCCAGCCACCAATGAATTAGCCCTTTTTGACTATGACAAGAACAGGGATTACCGCTATTTGATTGCCTGCAGCGACCACAGAGTGTACAATCTGGATAAGCATGGCAAGCCAATTCCCGGATGGCAGCCAAAACCAACAACGGATGACGTCGTGTTTCCTGTCAGACATTTCCGGGTGGGGACCAGGGATTATATCGTCTTTTTTGACAGACTTCATACCTATGTAGTCGACAGGCAGGGCAAAGAACGGTTGAGTGTCAAGGATGAATATGTCAGATCAAAGAACGCGATCAGTCGGATTACCACCAAGGGTGAACAGAGTTGGATGGTAGGTACGGATGAACATGGGAAGGTCAGGTTGCTTGGATTTGATGGATCTGCGAAAAAAATTGCCACAGGGAATTTTTCTTCCGAACACTATTTCCTTCCTGTCGATTTCAACGGGAACGGAGATGTGCGGTTCGTCTTCATCGACAAGAAAAAAATTGCGTTGTATGATTTTGCCGGTCATCAGGTTTATGCACATCCTCTGGACTTTTCTCCCGACAGGGCTCCTGTCGTGTTGAACATCGCCGGGGAGAAGCTGATAGAATTGTACTCGGAAGCAGAACACAGAACCCTTCTGGTCAAAGAAGATGGCTCATTCTTTGACCATTTTCTACCTGAAAAGTGTACCTTTCCTGAAGAGGGATCCCTTGATGGCAATGAGGGAGTCCTTTACAGGCTGGGAAGTACATCAGACGGATTTCTATCAAACTATCAAATGATTGTAAAATGAGAAGAGTTGTAAAGTTTTTCCAATTTGTCATCTTGACCGTTGCTCTGATATCCTGTAATTTGTCAGATTTTCAATTGAATAAATTGGCGACCCCTACCGGTCTTTCCCCAATTATTTATCGTCCGATACTTTCGGCAACCTATGCTGTTAAAGACTACGCGGTAGTGAAAGAGATGAGCAATGCCCCGTTTAAGGAGGATTCTTTGGTCTTCAGTTTGTTGCCTGGCTATCCTTTGGATGGGATGGCCCTCAATACAACCGGGAATGATTCTGTCACTGTAATCATCAAAACCTTGAACGAATCGCCGATGAAATACAGATATACCCTGTCTATCTCGGGTACGGTTCTGAATTCAGGCAGTAAGCAAAAATACCTGAGTTCAGCCACCATCAATACCCAGGGCGATGTGATTGAAAATAGCAGGGATTCTCTGGAATACCACCTTTCTGCCACTGATATCGTCAACCTGGGGCAAGCCAATCAGTTTAATCTTTCCATCACGTTATATCAACCCGACAAAGGGCCCGTATTGGCCAATGTTCTGAAGGAGTCAAGTCTAAGTTTTCTCATTGGCATGAGGGCACGGATCAATCTTTTTAAGATGAAGGGATGAGAAAAATCTATTTACTCCTTCTATTTGCCTGTTTGCTCCTTTTCGGTGCGGGTAAATTACTTGCACAGCCCATGACACTCTATTTTTTGAAAGGGATTCCCCAAACCCAGGATCTCAATCCGGCCAGGCCCGGTCTTGAAAAGGGGTTTTATATCAGTTTGCCCCTTTTGTCAAAGCTTGATTTTTCGCTGAATACGAATAATTGGAGTTACAACGACTTGATTCACAAAGGAACCGGTATCATGGCCGATTCACTGGTATGGGATTTCAAGAAATATCTGTCCGCACTGGATAAGAACAATTTTGTCATGGAGGCTGCTGCTTTGACCTTGATGGAATTTGGATGGAAGAAAAAGTCAACCTACTTTGGATTTTCGTGGTCTGAACGTGAATTTGCGGAGCCATTCTTCACAAAGAGTCTGGCAAATATCTTGTATTACGGCAATGTTCCTTATTTGGGAAGTACTTATCAATCCGGATATTTTGGAGTTGGAGCCCAGCATTACCGGGAGTTTGCCTTCACTTATTCGAGGGATTTGGATGAGAAGCTTACTTTTGGCCTAACTGGGAAATTGCTTTTTGGCATGGGGGCTATCTCCACTTCAGGAATGAATATCATTGCGGGAATGCCAATTGACGGAAACCAGATCAATTTGGGCGCAACTGGAAAAACCTATGTTTCAGCTCCCGTGAATTTGCATGTTTACAATTCTCAGGGCATTCATCTCCTTTCCCAAAATTATTTTGATGCAAGCAGTTACTTCTCCAATTTCGGAAACCCGGGATTCTCAGCGGATCTTGGTTTTACCAATAAAATCAACAAGCGGCTGACGTTATCCGTGAGCCTGATTGATTTGGGTTTCATCAGGTGGAAAACGGATCTATCGGCCTTTACCGAAAACGGCCATTTCGTCTACCGAGGGATCAATCTGAACTCGGTTTCCAAGACAACTGATGTACACGGCCTGCTAACGGCACTGAAAGACAGTCTTACAGCCGCTTTTCTTCCCGACTCAACGGCATCTTCCTTTACGACCATGCTTCCAGTTAAACTCTACGCGGCCGTTGAATATAAAATTGGAGATGATTTTTCACTGGGGGGAGTTGGCCGGATTAGAATGTACAACAATCTGCTTCATGCGGCTTTGACCGCTTCGGCAAATGCCAGGTTATCAGACGCCATATCGCTTTCAGCCAGTTATTCCATGGTTGAATCCACCTACGACAATCTGGGTCTTGCGGCCTCTGTCCGTTTTGGCAATTTCCAATTTTATGCCGTCACCGACAATGTTGTCTCTTTTTTCCAACCTTCCAATGCCCGCAACTTGAATTTGAGAGTCGGCTTCAACCTGTTTTTCCCGGAAGAGGGACAACCAAAGGGAGTCTACAACGGAAAAGAGACAAGGTCCCACCGCAGTCATTCACACTGAATGAACTGACCTCAAATAAAATTTACTATTTTTGTGCGCTGTTGAAATTTTGTTAGCGTATGGTACTCTACATCCTTTTAAATATTGAAACCTTTTTCGATACACTTTTTATCCTGTTGATCGTCTATTATGGTTTCAAATTTCTTCTGAGGTATTTTGGTCCAAGAGTCGTGGAACAGGCGGCAGATAAAATATACAGGGATCTGAAAGCACAGGAGGATGCCAGGAGGAAACCCGACACTACACCTCCCGGACAGATTACTGTGGAGCGACGGGACAGAAAAGATAAAATATTCAGAAAGAACGACGGAGAATATGTTGATTTTGAGGAAGTTAAATAATAATTGATTTCTGTCGGCCTGACTGCAAAAACTATAAAATAACAATACCCCAAATGAACCAGGAAGACCTTTTTAAGAAACTGATTGCCCACTGCAAGGAATACGGATTTATTTTCCCTTCCAGCGAAATCTATGATGGGTTGGGAGCTGTTTACGATTATGGACAAAACGGCGTTGAGTTGAAGAATAACATTAAAAAATATTGGTGGGACTCAATGATACTGTTGAATGAAAATGTGGTTGGAATCGATTCTGCCATTTTCATGCATCCTACCATCTGGAAGGCTTCCGGTCACGTTGACGCATTTAATGATCCTTTGATTGACAACAAGGACTCCAAGAAAAGATACCGTGCCGACGTCCTGATCGAAGAGGAGTTGGCAAAGATTGAAGCCAAGATAGATAAGGAAGTTGAGAAGGCACGAGGTCGTTTTGGCGCATCCTTTGATGAAAAAATATTCAGGGAGACCAATGCAAGGGTCATGGAGTACCAGCAAAAATGGGAGGAGTTGCACAACCGTTTTGCAGCCGCCCTTAACGATGCAAATCTTGCCGAGTTGAAACAGATCATTGAAGACAATGAAATTGTTTGTCCGGTATCGGGGAGCAGAAACTGGACAGAAGTTCGGCAGTTTAACCTGATGTTCTCCACGGAAATGGGATCAACTGCCGACAGTTCCCTTAAGATATATCTGCGACCGGAAACGGCTCAGGGAATTTTTGTCAATTACCTGAATGTTCAGAAGACCGGCCGAATGAAGATTCCATTCGGAATTGCGCAGATTGGGAAAGCTTTTCGAAATGAGATCGTAGCCCGTCAGTTTATCTTCAGAATGAGGGAATTTGAACAAATGGAGATGCAATTCTTTGTCCGCCCGGGCACTGAACTGACCTGGTTCGAGCAGTGGAAAGAGACGCGCATCAAGTGGCACAAGGCACTTGGATTCGGCGAATCCAATTACAGGTTTCATGTCCATGAAAAACTTGCTCATTATGCCAATGCTGCCGTGGACATCGAATTTAAATTTCCATTTGGATTCAAGGAGGTAGAGGGCATCCATTCCCGCACTGACTTCGATCTTTCGCAGCATCAAAAATATTCCGGGAAAAAGATTCAATATTTTGATCCCGAACTGAATGAGTCTTATGTGCCCTTCGTCGTTGAGACCTCCATCGGTGTTGACAGAATGTTTCTTCAGGTACTTTCCGCTTCCTATTGCGAAGAGGAGATAGACGGCGGCGATGGCAAAAAAGACATTCGTGTAGTGCTAAGAGTTCCAGCTCCACTTGCACCGGTCAAACTTGCCGTAATGCCTCTGATCAAGAAGGAGGGGCTTCCTGAAAAGGCGCGAGAGATCATTGATGATCTGAAATTCGAGTTCAACTGTCAATACGATGAAAAAGATTCGATCGGTAAACGATACAGACGCCAGGACGCCATTGGTACTCCGTTCTGTTTGACAATTGACCACCAAACCATGGAAGACAATATGGTGACTATCCGCTACCGCGATACCATGGTTCAGGAGAGGGTTGCGATTGATCAGGTGAAATCAATTATTTCCGGTCAGGTAAGCATGAAAAGGCTGTTTGAGAAACTGGCAGACTGAAAATTTAATAAAAAAGAATCCCCGGTGATACCTAAATTACCGGGGATTCCTTTTTCCTTCAGTTCAGGAATTCTTTTTCTTCAGGTGATTGCTGATCACGAAGAGTGCTCCGACCAGGACGAAAGGAAGATTGATTATCAGAATAATGGCAATTCCTACCCAGACGGATCCGGTTCGGTGCCAGTTCATCAAAAAAATGGACGGGCTGAAACCAAGCCCGATGGTCATTAGCATGACACCTCCGATCTTCTCCCATTTCCAGGCTACCAGCAATGCGATCAGCAGCAGGTAGGTGGGAATCAGGTGAATCAGGAAGTCGCGGATCTGTTCCCAAACTGTAAGCCCCGGTGCAAAGGCATCCAATGCAAACATACTGATGAACAGAATGGCCAGAATGCACAATACCCTTGGTATCCAGTGAAACCAATCGATTAAGTTTCTCATCTCATTCAAGTTTTTGGTTCCTGAGTCTGTAATTTTACTATTCAATAAATTGCAGAAGCGGCTATCAACCGGCTAAGTTGGTGGAAAATAGCTCTGCGGCATCATCGGACTACTTCTTTATCTCCTGCTCCAATAATTTAACTACTTCATCTGTAGCTTTTATGCTCTCTTCCTCAGAGGTGATTTTCTTCATATACCTGATGACCTTGTCTTTGCCAACTACCAGCAAAACTCCCATTCCATTGCAATCCCCCAACCCAAGTGCGTTAGGCACAATATGTGACTCGTCAAGCAAAATGACGGAGCCTGCATATTGCTTCTCTTTCTGTCTGGCTTTCATCCGGATGCCTGCGTTTGGGATCCAGGTGTCCTTGCAGTTGGCGATGCCGATTCCCTGATACAGTTTTTCATCAAACTTTTTTGCCTTGACGGCATCCGAAAGCTTGTCGTTGATGTCTTTCACATCTGGGTCAGTGTATTGAATCAACAATACCTTTTCACCTACAAAAGGAATCTGTTTGGGCTGATTGTTTGCATCCGTGATCATCAGGGCTGTCATGGTTTTGCCTGTTACCGCTCCCGATTGTGCCGCCAGCGACAATGGAAGGAAATTGAGGCAGCCCAACAGTCCGACCAAAAACACAAGCCGGACCGGGTTTAGGGTGTGATTTTTTTTCATACTGTTCATTTGTGGTCTTTTTAAGGTTTGATACCTCCTAAAGATAGAAATAAATTTAACTATCTACCTATTCGCAAATCTACTGCCTCAGCCTTTGCCTGTCATTCGTTCAAAGATTCCTCTCTGCGCAATCAGGGCTTGAACTTTATCCTGAGGGTCAGTTCTGCATTCCAGCAATATCCATCCCCCGTAATTATTTTTGGTAAAGAGGTTCATCAGATCCTGGTAAGGATAGGTTGGATCGTCCAGCTCGCGTACATGGCAGGTATCGCCCAACCTGGATTTTACGAGGTTGAAATTGGCTTCCAAACCATCCCCATGCAAGTCCTCGGGGTTACAGTTCCAGCAAACGGTTGCGTTTGGATGGTCAGCCACGTCCATGATGGCCTTGATGTTGGTCAGCTCCTGTGTTTCGTTGCCGTGCACCTCCAGCCGGAGCTTTTGGCCCATATCGGCCCCGAAGGCAGCCAATTCTTTCAAAGCCAATCCAATCTGTTCGATGGTTTTTTCGTGCGGTATCCCTGGTCTGAACTGATTTGGCTTCACCTTTACACCTGCACCTCCAATATCGTGGCTGAGTTGGAAGAAGGCTTTGGTTTGGTCGATGGATTCACGCAATTTTGCAGGTTCCACATAATCATATTGCTGGTTGGTCCCCATTCCGACGATTTGTACCGGGCTGTCGCCAAACTTTTTTCTCACGAGTTTGCGCTCTTCAGGAGTCAATTTGGGTGAAACGCCATGGGCATGTTCGACCCTTAACTCAACGCCATGGATTTGCGAGGCAGTCAGGTTTCTAATCAAGGTATCCTGATCCCAGTCCTTCCCCCACAAATAGGTAACAAAACCAAGTTTCATTCCTTGTTTCCTGTTTTTCCCAAAAACAATCTGACCGGTCGGTAACAGCATGGCACCAGCGAGCAGGCTTGCATTTCCAATGAATTCTCTTCTTCCATTTCGGTAGTTCTTTTCCATCTTTTCAAAATTTTTGATCTGTTTTCGGACGAAATCATCTGACGTCCGGATCACAAATTTAGCGAATAATCAGGCAGTATCTTCCTCCTCATTCTGTTTCATTCCCCAGCTGAAAGTTGATCTGCTTCCACCTTTAAATATTGTTAAAGTTTGAACAGGGCAGATGTCCGGACCATTTGTTCTGTCATGATGAAAATAATCCCAAGTAAAATTGTGAATTAACTAAAATCCATGTAATCAAATAGATGAAAAGTGCATTAGAAATTTTGAATTTGTAGATTTGCTATTTTCAGGCAGGGGAAATAATCAGGCCACCCTTCAATGGCAGGGAAAAGGTGTAACCATTTCCGGGACGTGGCGTCTATGTGTTGACTTTCAATTGAACGGTTATTGAATTTTTCTGAACAGATGTTTTAACTTTTAAAATTAGTAGCCATGAAAAAATTAGTATTGACTTTGCTTGTTATCTTCTCCGTATATTTTTCTTCAGTTGCCAACCAAATTGTAGCTGAAGGGCATACCAATTCGGCATTTGGCGATTACAAGATCGTAGCCCTGGACGGTCATGTGATGCTAAACGGGAAAGAACTGGATAAATTTTTGATCAAGTATGAAAAAGGGAACCTCGAAATGATCGTCGTTCTGGACAAACAGCTGAGGTGCATGAAATATTACGTATTATCTGACAAATATCCTGTCCAGTATGAATGCAACGGACTCTATTTTGGCATTGGGAAGATGGATGCCGTCTTTGCAGATATGGGTTATCCTACGCCGGGAGAGACTTTGAATGACGAGGAATTCTGCAACCAGACTGTACTCACTCCTGATCCGGCGACCAGCCTCGATCATCTCAGACTGATTGCCTATTACTATCCCGGATTGTTTAAAAGGAGTTAGCAGTTGGGAGCTATTCTGGTAGAGGAGGATCAATCATTTCAGTTCTCCCGGAAATATCAAAGAGGACATTACCAAGTGTCTTTCTTTGTTTTTAGGAGTTCTTCTGCCAGAATGAGATCTGTTGGGTGGGTTATTTTGATGTTCTCCTGATTCCCGGGAACCATGGTAACTCGGTACCCTTTTTTCTCGACCACAGAAGCATCGTCTGTAAAGGATGCATCCCAGTTCTGGAGATAGGCCTCTTTGAGCAGGTTCGTCTTAAAGACCTGGGGTGTTTGAACGGAAAAGCAGGTTGAGCGGTCAATTGTTTTGGAATAGTTCATGGTGCCCATCCTTAAAGTTTCGTTCACGGGGAGCACTGGAATGGCGGCCCCGGTTAGGGCGGCCTGTTCAAAGCAGTGCTGAATGGTCTTATGGGAGACCAGTGGTCGAACGCCATCATGAATGGCCACCAGATCGGTTTCCGGGAGGGCATCCAATCCGTTCTTGACGGAATGGAAACGTGTTTCGCCACCCCTGACAACCCGGTGTCGTGCAAGAAAGCCATGTTCCAGACAAAGTTCTTGCCATCTCTCCATCTGTGATTCAGGCAATACGATCAGGATATTAATTTCTGCATCGTAATGGACGAAATTCGTGATCGTCCACATGAGAACGGGTCTCTCCTTGAGCAGGATGAACTGTTTAGGCAGTTCGCCACCCATTCTTTTTCCGCTGCCGCCGGCAACGATGATGACACTTTTACCCATTTGCGGATCCAATTATTCATTCAGATTCATCTGCCGGAGGTGGAACTCCATTGTGCGGTTTCCTAAGTCGGCAGACCAATTCCAAAATTAGCAGAAATAGTTGTTCCTCCAATCCAAAACAAATTTGGCCTTCCAACGTAATACTTTTCTAGATTTACTATTTTTGAAAGTCACTTAACCCTGCCAGGACGATGAAAGAAATTCTTGAATTTTTGAAAGAATTGGATGTCAACAATCAACGAGATTGGTTTGAAGCCAATCGTGGACGGTATGAAAAAACACGCAAAGATTTTCTTGATCTTACGGCCTCTCTGATTGATGAAATCAGAAAATTCGATGAGGAGGTTCCCTTGTTGCAGCCCAAAGATTGCATGTTTCGCATATTCAGGGATGTTCGTTTCTCCAACGACAAACGTCCTTTCAAAACAAATTATGGAAGCTACATCGCCAGGGGAGGAAGAAAATCCGGATTTGCCGGATATTACCTTCATGTTCAGCCCGGTGAATATTTCATATCGGGTGGTGTTTACATGCCTTCTGCCGAGAATCTGGCCTCCATCAGGCAGGAAATCTATTACCATACGGAGGAGTATCTCGGATTGATCGGATCGGAGGCCTTCCAAAATAATTTTGATCAGCATTATTTTGATCCCCTTAAGACTGCTCCCAAAGGATTTCCCAAGGATTGGGAACACATCGGATTGATCCGGAACAGATCCTACGGATTTGGCAAGAGTCTCACGGAAACAGAGTTACTCGACGAGAAGTTTATCGAAAAGTGCCTGCCCCATTATCAAATATTGCGGCCACTAAACCATTTTTTCAATCGAGCCATCACTGAAAACGGACCGGTCTGAAATAGGATTGTCTTTACAATCAGGCTGCATGGATCAATGTTTTAATTGCTAATATACAGATATACAATGCAATAAAAAATGTTGAAATTTGGATATTATGCTTATTTTTGACCCCGATATTATTCAAAATAAGCAGAATTTTCATGAAAAAAATTATAACGGCCTTGTTGTTATTCAGTAGTGTATCAGTCGCCAGGGCTCAAAATTTCCAGCTCCATTATGACATGGGAAAAGACAGGAGCTACATGACTTCGACAGTAGAGACCTTTAAAACCGACAAGTGGGGAAGTCTTTTTTATTTCATTGATATGGATTACAATGCCAGGGGCGTGAAGGGGGTTAGTCTGGCATATATGGAGATAACACGCGGGATCAAATTCTGGGAGAATCCATTTGAGATCCATGTGGAGTACAACGGGGGATTGGGTGCCAACAAGGACAATACCTATTTCCGAATCAATGATGCCTGGCTATTTGGCGGAAATTACACCTGGCACGCAGCCAATTACTCCTGGGTCTACACAACGCAGGCCATGTTCAAGACGATACGAGGTAAAAACAGTTCCTCCTTCCAATTGACTCAGGTATGGACGGTTCAATTTTTTAAGGGTAAACTGACCTTTGACGGCTTTGCAGATTTCTGGCGGGAGGACAATAATTTCTTTGTGAATGCCCCTTCCGGCACCAGAACCAGATTTGTTTTCCTGACGGAACCACAGCTTTGGTACAATTTTACAAACCATTTTGCCATGGGAAATGAAACGGAGATTGCCTCCAATTTTGCACTTCACAAGGGTTTAAAAGCTTGTCCGACAGTTGCAGTCAAATGGACCTTCTAACATTAACAAACGATTATGCTGGAAAAAATTTTCAAACTGTCCGAAAATAAAACGAATATCCGGACAGAGGTCATTGCTGGGATTACCACCTTTATGACCATGGCTTACATTCTTTTTCTCAACCCCAACATTCTGGCCTCTACGGGGATGGATAAAAATGCCGTATTCTTTGCGACGGCCATCTCCGCCGGTTTTGTCACCATTGCCATGGGATTGGTAGCGAATTTTCCCATTGCTTTGGCTCCGGGAATGGGATTGAATGCGCTTTTTGCCACCGTTGCGCTGGCGGGTGTTGGGATGCCGTGGCGGGTGGCACTTGGCGCCGTTTTCATTTCAGGCATCATCTTTGTCATTTTGACGGTCACCAGAATCAGGCAGATATTGGTTGTCGCGGTTCCAAATTCTCTAAAAAGGGCCATAACGGTAGGGATTGGATTGTTTATTACCATTATTGGCCTAAAGCTTTCCGAAATTATGGTGGTTGGGACCAATCTGATTCCTCCGACCGTTGAGGCAGTCGGCAAATCTGGAGGAATGGCGACCCTGAAATTTTTTGAATGGAACATTGGATTGGGGAACTTTCACAATCACGCCATGCTTCTGTGTCTGATTGGATTAACCATCACGGCTATTTTAATGGCCAGGAATGTAAAGGGCTCCCTGCTGATCGGAATAGTCATTTCAACATTGATTGGCATTCCGCTGGGAGTTACACTGGTTCCGAAAGATCTGGCATTTGTTTCTTTGCCCGACTTTCATCATCTGGCGGTAGGGGCGCTTGATATCAAAGGTGCCTTGAACATGGGAATATGGACCGTTGTTTTTACCTTTACTTTTGTGGAGTTGTTTGATACATTTGGAACACTTGTAGGTACGGCAAACAAGGCAGGCCTGATAGACAAGGATGGCAATTCACCCAAAATCGGAAAAGCGATGCTGGTAGATGCCATTGGTGTTTCGTTTGGTGCCCTGATGGGGACCTCTACCGTAACTGCCTACGTTGAGAGTGCGGCCGGAATCGGAGAGGGAGGACGAACCGGGCTGACAGCCTTCACTACGGGAATTTTGTTTCTACTGGCCCTGTTGATAGCACCGCTGGCAACCATGATTCCAAGTGCTGCGACAGCACCGGCACTGATCATTGTTGGTGTATTGATGGCCTCCTCGGTGCTCGATATAGATTTCCACGATTTTACGGAGGGATTCCCTGCTTTCATGACATTTGTACTAATGCCATTTACCTACAGCATTGCGAATGGAATTGCCGGAGGAATCTTTTTTTATACGATCCTGAAGGTAGCATCAGGTAGGGCAAAGAAAGTTCATTGGATGATGTATGTGCTGTTTGCATTGGTTGTGGTGCGCTATATTTTTCTCAGCGAATAAATCCCATCAAATAAAAAAATCCTTCAGATGCCGGCGAATGGATTTTTTTCAGAAAAAAGTGTATTTTTGCGCAACGATCCCGGGTTGTTAGCCGTCAATTCATTTTTTGAATAAACATCTATTAATCAATAGTATACACAATATTTATAAGTGGCAATTTTTAATTGTGTACCTTTTTAAGCGTTTTTGCCCCTCATTTTACCCCATTTTTTCACCCATAAAAAGGTACATTTTTTTATTATTAAGATATCTCGCCTTTTTACCCTCAATCCTCACCAAATCTCACCATTTTCTCCGTTTTCTTCCACCTTCCATTTCAATCTCCACCACAGCCAACCCCAAATTTTCTTTTCCAAAAATTTTTGCCCTTCATAAAAATGGGCAAGACCCAAATCCCTCAGAGTTTTATATTTTTTTATAATTTTTTGATTCTCAATCGATTTCCAATTTCTCGATTTTTTTTGGGGAATTTTTTGTTGTTAAAGACGATGTATATGATTGACCCCTAGACGTATAGGCGGGGGGGTAGGGGTGTTTTAAGTGATTTTGGATACCGCCCCCCGTCCAAAAGCAATGTACAACAGTATTTATATAAAAGATTGTACGTTATGAAAAACCTCCAGCAGTATTACCGTTATGATTCAACCCTTTTGGGGCTTGATGGCATTTATATCCCTCTACCAAATAACTCCTTCTACATCAACGTTGACTGCATCCAGCCAAAAAAAATATGGATTGGCAAAACCTATTATATAAGATGGATTC
>TBL_comb47_HYPODRAFT_10000840_pt1 | contig 40324 bp, 20 predicted proteins | sample TroBogypolimnion_40_FD_10682 | JGI IMG/M metagenome (IMG submission 10682)
AAATCAGGGATTCGCAAATGCGGAAATTAAAAATGCTCTTTCATGATTTTCATCCGGAATGGAACTATGCAATTCTGCCGCTAAAAGAGACATGAAAAGGCTCAGTTATTTCTTTACAACTCCTTAGTCGCTGTTTTATCAATAGAATCAGTGGTAAAACATTGATATAATACATTGTCCCCATATGCGCTTTGCGCATTAAGATTTGCATGATTATCCACAAGCAATTTAAAAATTTCAAAGTTCCGAAATGCCAAAAAAAGTGGGCGGCATTGACTTTTAGCACCTTCGTCAGGATCGGCTTTATACTTTAGGAGAAGCTTGACCATTTCCAGGTCATCCTGCCGAATGGCCGTCGTCAATGGGGTATCATAATAATTTTTTTCATGACAATTAATGTTAACGCCCTTCTTCAGCAATTCCTCGACTTTAGAGTATGAACGTGTATATATCGCACTAAACAACAGTTGTTCATCTGACCGCTCATTGTATTCCTGGATTGAAGGAGGGTTCAAGAACACAATCATTAAGAAAAGCAGTAGAAAACTGAGGCCGCAGAAAATAGCATCTTTCTTAAAAGATCCGGATAAAGCCCCTTCTTTGAATAAAGAAATAAAAATGGATAATCCAATGGATAAAAAACCTCCCATCAAAAAGAAATACACGCTTAAAATCTTTAATCCGGAATCTCCGGGCCAATTCTTCACTAAATAATCTTGTATCGGCAAGGTGGAAAAATTTGTCAACGGCCCCCATAAATATAAATGTACATAGTTCTCATTATTGCCCAGACCTTTGAACACAACAAATTCCATCAGGCAACTGAACAGCAAGCCGCCAACAATATAAACACTTACGTTTTTCTTTAAATTAAGCATGGTTATCATTCCGCTCCAAAATATTTTTTACATGGGCAGGAACATTCATCGCTAATCAAAAACGACCAGAATTCATCCAAAGCATTTTGGGTGTCACCCATTACCAATTTTAATCTAGCAGTTCCTGGCTTAAAAATAGCATATTGACTTTTCGTTGGAATGGCTGACGCCGAAACCTCGCCTTATCTTTTGGCATCATAGTCTTTGCTTAATTCTTTCGCGGTTTTTGCGCCATTTTTTCTTAAAAAATCAATTACAGCAGGAACGCAACGCTCCCCAATAGCCACATCAAGAACACTTTCTCTTATTGAGAATATATGATTTACGGTATTTATGTCAGCACCATTTTTTATCAGCAAATCTGCTTTTTTTATTATTTCTTCAGGAATATCTTTTGTCGAAATATAGCTCATTAAAACTGTATAGCCGCTACTATCTCTGGCATTGACGTTTGCACCGTTTTTAATTAAAAGTTCTATCACCGCCAAGTGTTTACGTGCAAATATCAATGGCACCCAAGTTGATTGAGCCGTATTAACAACCGCGCCGTGCGCAATCAGCAATTCAATCATCGCGATATTTCCGTTACTGCAAGCCTGGCATAATTCATACTCCAGTCCGGATTTGTTATTAAATTCATTTTCTTTAAGGATTTGTTCTGCCTGTTTAATATCATTGTGCAGAACAGCAGTTAAAAGATCTGAACTTGCCTGCTTGGCTGACGCCTCTTGGCTTCTGGGCAGAGTGTCCATCAACCAAGCCCCCATAATAAACAAAAACAGAAGCAGAAACGAAAAAAGTGGAATTTTTAGTTCGCTTTTAAGGATTTCTCGGAATTCAGATTTGTTTTTTCTAAACAGGCGTTTTCTAAAAAATAGATAAAAAACGGCAAAACAAAAACATGCCCCAATAAATCCGCCCAAAAAGACCCAGTAAACTTGCAATACGGGAAAATTCATGGAGGACAATTGCATGTCATCCCTCGCAATGGTCATCCTTATCCAATCCAGCTTCAAAGGGCAATTCATAAAACTGAAAATCCTGATACAGGCGGAATGGGTAAATCCGAAAAATGCGGTTGAATATTCCCATATCTTAGCACTGTGAGATATTCTTGACAATAATAGAAAGTATCCAATAAAAGAAACAACAAATACTCCAAGAATATATGAGATTACATATTTATTTTTAAGATATTTTAAATATAGCATTTGCCTTAATCCTCTACTTTAAAATATTGCTTACAATGACACGTCCCTTCAGTTTTCAAAAACGCCATGAAGTCATTTAATAGTATGAGCGGGGTATAGTATGAGCGGGGTCGGACCCCATGTTTATTATAGTTTTGTACATAACTTACCATATATTCCATACAAAAATGGCCTTTAAATCAATTTTTTAAGGCAATAAAATAGATTTAAAATTTATTGGCCTTTGATTCCGGTTCAAATAAATGATCTGCCCGGCTTGGAAATCGCCATTACTATACTCCTGAAAATTAATATTTCATATACTGGTACTGAAAGAAAAGAAGTTTAGCGCCTTTGCGTTAAAATTAAGGTTTTGGTTCCCAAAATCGCCTCGGGATATTTCGCGAAACTTGTCAAGTTTATTTCTTAACAACTCCTTGTTACTATTCTGTTATCTGTGCGCGTTTTTTGACTAACTGCTGCATTTCTTCCGGGGTGATTTCTTCGACGCGGACATTGTCGAAATAGTAAACTGACGGCGGCCAGTAGGGGTGAATACGGACTTTCATTTTTGTCGTCTCCGGCGAACGCTCAGTCGGATTGAAGCCGATGGAATAGGTTTTCCATTCATTTTCTTTGCCGCCTTCCGGGACTAGCCTGGTCTGGTAGGAATTAGTGTAATAATCATTGCGCGGATGTTTTCTGAACCCTTTTATCCAGATAATCGGACTGAGTTTGCCTTTATAATCCACGCTCAGTTTATAGTTCTGGCCCGGCTTTACCGTGATCATGATTGAGTCCAGCGCGACTCCTTCCACGGTTTCGTTGGCGACAGTTTTAAGCGGTTCTTTCGGGAATATCGGTTGCGGCGGTTTGGCGGAACTGTCTGTCTTGCGTTTGTTTTTCCATTCCAGTACCTGATCATTGCTGACTCTGGTATCCATTTTCAGGACTCGGCCTCTGCCTTCTTCGGAGACCCAGAATGAGGTCAGCCCGTCGGGGATTTCCCAGTCAACCGCGTTGTTCACGCCTTCGTCAAAACTGCCATTGGGCAAAAGGTTGTCGCCCGCGCTTAAACACAGTAGTCCGGAAAATGCGGTGATTGCAAATAACGTCAATTTTTTCATTCTTCTGTCTCCGATGCTAATGCTTTGAAATAATGGCCGACATATTCTTCATAGCCTGCCGGTACTTTTTCCTGTTGTTCGAACTTCACGGTGAATGCCTGATGTTTGCGCTGCTTCAGTTTTTCCTCTTCAGATTTTACGGATGAGTCCAGCGCGGTTTTGGCATTTCTGAGGGCGGCGGCCATTTCGTTCCTGACCCGTTTGATATCAACGCCGCCATTGAGGCCGCCCTGCTCAAGCTGCCGCATTTTTTCAAGCGCTTCGCGCAGGTCGCCGGTCGGCAAATTGCGGTCAGAGAGTTTTTTGAGCAAAGCTTGTGTCCGCTGTTTGAGTTCGCCCTGATTGCCGGATAAACGCTGATTGATGTCCTGATCCTGTTCCGGCGTTACGCCGGTGAGGCCATCGTCGCCGAGGCCGGACTGTTTGCCGCCGCCGGAAGCGCCGCCCTGCGCATCTTTTGATTTGTCCTCGACGGTGCCTTTTTCAAATGGCGACTGCGTCAGCCGGGTCGGGGTCTTTCTGCCGCCGCCTCTGCCGGTGGCTTCCTTCTCGACGTACTGGCCGGAAGATTTGCCGGAGCGGCCTTCGCCGGAACGGCCGCCGACTTCGTTGTTGTTGGGCAGGACGTTGCCGGTGATGCCTTTTGCCTGCATACTGTCAATATTGCCGTCCGAGACGCCCCAGCCGAGACCGGCATCGGTATCCCAGGTGAATGAATTAGTGGAGTCCTGTGTGTCATCTTTCATGTCTTCTTCTTTTTCGATCAGGTCGCCGACGATATCGGTGAGTTCGGTGGGCAGATCGGTCAGTTTAGTGTCATTCATCTTGCCGTCTTCCTCGGCATTCCATTTGATATTATCCTGTTTGTCGGCCAGCCAGCGTTCCAGGTTGGCGGCAACGGATTTAGCGCTGCCGGCGGCGGTATCTTCGGCCAGAGTGGCGATTTCGATATTCTTTTTGCTTTTCAGCGCGTCGCCGGCCTTTTGCAGTTCTTCGTACATCTCGACGAATTCATCCGCCATTGCAGAGTTGGAGAAATCCTGATTCTGCTTTTTCGACAGGTCGTTGAAAGCGGCTTTGAAGAACTGCGCCCATTCCGCTTCGCGCGAGGCCAGATTGCCCAGCAGTTTTTCTTCCTTGTCGCTCCAGTCGTCAGCTTTTTTCGGATCGAGCGCTTCAGTATCCTTAATAATCTTCCGCTGATCCTTGGTGAATTCGTCCAATTTGGATTTCACCTGTTGCAGTTTATCGTAAAGCTCCTTTTCCTGTGCTTCATCTTTTGCCTGTTCCTGCTGTTTGACTTCCTGCTGCTTTAAAACCGCCATTGAGCCGAGCAGTTTCTGGAGCTGCTCAATCAATTTAGTCTGAATGAGAACGATTTCGTTGACTTTGACCGCGGATTTATTCTTTTCAATATTCTGAGCCAGATTGCCGGTAATTCTTTCCAACTCTTCAGCCGGACCGTTTCTAATGGCGGTCAGTGTTTCGGCAAAATTTCTCTTAAGCGAGTTTTTCTTGACCAGGTTTGCGGCTTCGGTCTCGGCTTTTACCAGCAGATTCCTGATATTCTTCTGGTCGTTGCTCAAACGGAATGCTTCGTTTTTCCGGAAACTACTAAGTTGAACAGATACCCAGCCGCGGACTGACTGCTGCTGACTTATAGTCTGGAAAAGCAATTCGTAAAGTTTGGAATCACTGCCTTGTCCGATGTTTTCCTTCAATTTTTCGACCAGATCCACCACATGAATCGTGACTGGAACCGGCGTAATTCCGGTTTGCCCGGGCAAATGGTTGTCGGTCGCGACAATATTTATTTCGGCGCTGCCGCCCGGCGGGAACAGGCCGGGAATGATTTTCAGTGAATATACCTCTTTTACATGGCTTTGCGGTGGTAGGTCATACTTGAATTCTTTGATTGTAGCTTTCCGGTCGTTCACCGAAACAATGACAGCCAGCCGGTCTATGCCGAAATCATCTTCCGCGGAGAAATAAAGCGGAACAGTCTGGCCGAAACCAGCTTCAATATTGGTCTCGCGATTAAGGAACCTGACTTGCGGCGGACGGTCATTTATCACCTTGAAATCGCAAGTCCAGGTATCCTGATAAAGCACTCCTTCGTCTCCTTGAACGAACGCATTCGCGGAAAGGTTCTTTTCAAGTTTAAAGGTCAGCGGCGGTTTGGCGTTTTTGATTGAATTGTTGATGTTAAATCCGCAAACCGTATTTCCCGGCGGTACGGCGGCAATATTTATATCGGAACCGGACAGCGCCGATATTTCACGGATATTTGCTCCGTAGGTTTCGGCTTTCAAACGGGTATAGGACGGCGGAGTTACGGTTACAGTAAATTGTTCAAAACGCGGTTTCTGCTTGACGGCGACTTTGAAATCCCTGCTTGATTCATTGCCGCACTGGACTGAATAAGTCAGATCCGCGGTCATGTTTTTCAAAATGAAAACGCCGCGTCCTTCCTGAGAATCCATCGGGTAGAGGACAGGGACGCCTTCGCCTTTTATCAGTATTTTCAGACTGCTCCTGCGCTCACCGTCTCTGAATGCATCCGCCATAATTTTCAGGTCAGCGCCTTCCGCGACCAGCGCATCGCCGGGAGTCACCTGGAATTGGGTGAAATTAAGCGAGGACAACTGTGCGCGCGGATCGGTGAACCGCTGCAGAGCGTTACCGGCGTAACGGTAAAACGGTACGAAATAGAGCAGAGAAACGCCTGAAATAATGAGAGTGTACCAGAATATCCGGCGGCAACTGCGATTCTGCCAGAGACCTGAAATCGTCATGTTGGAGCAACGGGTATCCGCGTAGGATAGGAACATTTTTTTCATAGCTTCCGGTATGCCGGAATCATCTTTGAAACAGACTGCGTTGACCAGGGAATTGTCCCTGATCTTAAACCGTTTTTCCAGTTCCATTGCGGCCTGTTTGTCAGTCATTTTCGCCGCCAGCAGTTCATACACTGTTTTTATCGTCAAGCCGATGTTGAGCGCCACCCAGCATAACACCATGAACATTCTGGTACCGGAGGAAAATCCGGTAAAATTATCGAAAATAAACAGCACGGCGACAGTCACCAGATTGACCGCCGCCAGACGACAAAGCGCCCGGAATGCAGCCTGGTTCAGGTTCCGCACTTTTACCTTAGTCAAGGTTTCTGATAAATTTTCCGGCATTGCCGTTCTGCTCCGCGTTAAGGGTTATGACGGTTCCAGGTTTTACCGCCTCAAGCTGTTTAAACATGATAAATTTGCGGTTCATTTCACCGCCCTGCTGCTTGTGCCGCAGCATGATATAGCGGTGGTCTATTTTCCATTCACTGCCGGCCAGATGCCAGCTCCAGATATCCAGATGCCACAGGAATCCGCCGTTTAAATGCTTCTTTGCATCGTAAACATCGGCGCGGCGGAAATACGCCATAGTTTTGGCGAATGACGTGTTGCCGGCCAGGTCGAGTATCCAGCGGTCATTGAAGAAATCATCCGCCAGCGGGAACACCCTTTTCAGTTCTGCCATAGCGTTTTCCGGCAGCGGAGCCCCTTTCAGATTTTCCGGACCGTCGCCGGACATTCCAGCGAGCACATGCGAGTCGGTCAGAATGAATACATCGTATGTTCCGGGCAGCAAATTTTTGAATTCAAAAGAGTTGTCTTTCACATTGGCGAAACAGACAGTTTCCCGCTGGTTGTCCAGCGCTGAAACTTGCAGCAGTTTACCGTAGCCTTCAACAGTTCCGGAGACAGGGGATGTCGGAATCCCCTGACGCTCCGTAAACGTTATTTTTACCGGATAGACAATGTCGCTCATAGTTTGTCCGACTTCGCCTTTTTCCTGCTTGTTAAGGAAGATTTTTTTCGGCCCTTCGCCCTTGAACCGGAATGGCAGCGAAATGATATGGCCGCGGACGAGCTGTCCGTTGGTCAGCAAAACTTCAGTGCCGAGATTCATAAACGGATAAGTGCCGTCAAAATAAATTTTGTCTACTTTGCCGTCTTCTTTGTATTTCCACGGTTTGTTCATTTCCTGTTTTTCGATTACCTGACTGATGGAAATAATATCCTCCAGCAGGATTTTCCGTTCATAGGAAGAGCCTGCCGGAATCATGGTGAGCGGACGGCTGCCGAGAATAGCCAACTCTCCGCTAAGCATTTTGCCGTCGGACATGGCGATATCCGCTTTGTGCCATTCTCCGGCGGATGCGGTTGCCGCCAGCAACATAAAGAACATGATTTTCAGTGTTTTTTTCATAATTTATTGCCTTAAAAAAGGTTGAATCTCCTGCGTAAATACCAGCCGGCTACCAGGAAAGCGAGCAGCGCCGAGAAGAAGAACGGCGTTTCAAATACCGGATACCATTCCCGTTCGATATCGTTTTTCTGGATGGTTGCCAGTACATCTTTGATTAACGCCGATTTTTCTTCGGTGCTGTAAATGCGTCCGGACGGGCAGAATTTCAGAAAGTTGTCATTGGTCACTTTCAGGTCATAATTTTCATTGAATGTATCGCCGGCGGTTATCATCATGTAGCGTTTGCCGATGCTGCCGGTTTTATTGCGGCAGACTGTCTGCAAGATATATTTGCCGGGTTTCAGCTCAGGGAATTCGGCGGTGTATAACTGTCCTTCGCGGGAGAGGGAGAGCGCTGCCGCGGCAACCTGGCTGTCCGCGGGATATATCGTGGATTCAATTTTAAAATCAGGATCGGTTTGTTCAGCGTCAGAAAGATTGGGCAGCGCAGTGACCTTCAACTTTTCTCCGGGCAGCAGTTCGCTGCTGTTGATGGTTACTTTCAGCGCGTCATCACGGCTGGAACCCGCGTAGGCCAGCATCTGTTCCCAGAAAGTCCGGAAATTCATATCGCGTTGACTGCCTTTGCCCCATAGATGCAGCGAATTGGTCAGCACCGCAATGACTTTGCCTCGCCCATAGGGAAGGGCGACTACCAGCGGATAACGGGCCTCGCCTTCGGCCCAGAGCAGCACTTCCGCGCCTTCCTTAACGCTGTCCACCAGATTAATCCCTTTAATCAATTCGGCCTCATTGCCGCATAATTCCGCCAGTCTGGATGAGAAACTGCTCTTATTCTGTTCCGGCGGCGTAATTTTGAAATTACCTGAAACGAACTGGACTTTAGCGCTTTTTACCGGCATCATTGACGCCAGCGGCGAAGACGGCTGCAACATTCCGAAAGATTCAGTGCCTCCGAGCAGGATCAGATTACCGCCGCTGGAAACATATTGTTCAAGTACCGAACTTTCGGCGTCGCTTAAAAGACCATCGCGATTGCTGCCCAGCACAAATACATCGGCTTGCTTCATGGCCGCCGGAGTTGCCGGAATACCATTTTTGAATGCCTGGTCGATGTCGGTTCCCGCCACATTGTAGCTGTCGGCTTTTAACTTGTAAATGGCCGTGAATTTTTTACCGCTGCCGAGCAGCAGTCGAACCAGCGGACGGAAACTGTTGGTCAGCATCGGGAAATAGCATACGGTCTCGTTTTTGCCTTCTTTGACTTCAATCGCGATTTCCCGTTCATTGTTGAGGTATCCGGCTTCATTGGGGAGCCGGTTGAGTTTCAGCAGCAGAGTATGAATGCCGGGTACGGCGAAAGAGCGCCGGAATTCAACGATTTTCTTTTCGTCCGGTTTCAATTCGAAATTTTCAGTTTTTTCCAGTTTCCCGTCAACCATGATTTTCAGTTCCACTGCTGCTTGAATTTTGAATCCGGTAAGCGCAACGGGAATATTCAGGTTCATTTCTTCATTGGCGCGGAGCGATTCCGGAGCTTGAAACGGATCCAGCCGGAGATCCGGCACATCATTCATTTCAGTGCCGAATTTGACCGCGAATACCGGCAGTCCGGCATGGGTGCCGCTGAAACCGGAATGGTCAAGTCCGTCGGAGAGCAGAATTACGGCGGCGGTGCGGGAGAATCCGATATCTTTGTCGAGGGTGGCAAATGCCCGCTTTAGATCGGTGCCGCCGTGAGCGTTGTACATTTGCAGTTGTTTACTGTCATCTGCCGGGGCGGCTTTGTCGCTGAACACGTATGAGTGTTTCTGACAATTGCTGAAATCCGTCCGGTTAAGGTTTTCCAGAAAGGCTTTTGCCGATTCCAGCCGGCTTTTGCCGTCGGGCATGTCGGTGGTATTCATGGAGCTTGAGCCGTCAAGCAGGAATATTACATTCGAACGCTGGCGGTTCAATTCCCGGATTATTATTCCGGGATTGAGCAGCATTGTAACGGCAGTAACAATCGCGGCCAGCCGCAGGGCCATAAGAATAAGGATGCGCCGTGGCGGAATGTCCAAGCCGTAGCGGGCGGTATACCAGACTGCGGTGAAAGCGGCTGCGCCGACCAGCAGGACCAGCCAAAGCGGAATCAGCGGATAGAATCTCATGATTTGTTTCTCCCGCTGATAGATTTTTTTACTTTTTCCAGCAACATGCCGGGGTTGCCGCCGATAACGAATTCAGCGGCGAGCAGGACTAGCATCAGAAGCAGCAGCGTTCCGGAAAGATCGGCGCCGTTGCGCAGCTTAGTCACTTGACTGGTTATATCCGCGCCAATGTCGAGTAACGCGACCGGAGAATCGAAAAAAGATTTGATCTCGCCTGGATCGGCGATTCCAGTTACACTTTCGGAGGCGTCCGGCCTGACCACGGCGGCTTCGTATTCCGCATTGCTGAAAAGGATTACGCCGGGCAGCCAGTTCTCGGTGAAAACACATTTTTCGTCTTTATTCTTGAGTTCTCCGCCGCGTCCGTAAGTGGTCGAAAAACTTATTTTTTCGCCGTACAGTTCGATATTTTCGCCGCAAACAGAACTGAGGCTTTTTTCGCTGTTGCCCGCGGCATAATTAATCAGCGCCGACATCGCTACCGGAAAGGACTTCAGGAGCGGCCAGTTGGAGAAGTCGCGGCGCAGATCGAAGGACAACGCAATCCACTTGCCTTTGCCGGCCGGCTGTTCCAGGATCATTGCGTTTTCTCCGTTAACTGCGACGGCATTGCCCGCGGGGTAATGTATCTGCTGGATTTTGCGCCACTTAATCAAGTCGAGCTGAAGCAGATCGTTCAGTTCGGACAGCGGTTTATTGAAGCGCAGACCGTTTTGGTTCAACGGCGCAACCGTACGGTAAACATTATAGATTTTGTAGTTGGATACTTTAGAAAGAGACGCATAGGTTTCCTGGCTGGAATTGCCTGACGGCAACGTGATTAAGACGCCGCCATTGTCGAGATAACGCCGGATAAGCAATGCTTTGTCATCCGGCAGTTTTTCGCCTTGCGCCAGCCACAAGATATGGAAGTTTTTTAGCTGTTCGCCGGTAAGGCTGCTGAGATTGGCGGTTTCTGTCTTGATGCCGAGCACTGGATTGTTTTTGACCGGGTCAAGCGCAAAGCGAAGGAAATAGAACGGGTCCGGTTCGTTGTCGCGCGCTTCTTTTACCAGCAGGACATTTATGCAGGCGGAGGCGTTGAACGTAAAAAACGCTTTGTTGTCCAACGGGATATTTTCATCAATGATTTTTACGCATCCAATGATTCTGCCGCTGCGCATCGGTACAAATACGAACCTGTCGGAAGCAGAATTCTGTTCTTTTACGGTCAACTGTCTGGTCTGCACCGTTTTTCCGTCAATTTCCAGTTCCACCTTTACATCTTTTGCGTTTCTGCCGTGATTGACGATCTTGTATGGAATATTTACCGTCCGGTTGACGATTTTCGGAGTTGAATCCAGCTCCACTCCCTCGACTGAAAGATTTTCACTGCCGCCGTTGAACGGCATACAGAAAACCCGGCAGTTTTCAAGCGAGGCGGTGCTGATGGCACGCGACGGTTTGTTGTTTTTCTGGAAATCTGAAAGGATGTAGATTTCCCGGTTGAGTCCCGGAGCTTTGCGCAACTGGTCAATCGCCCCCTGCATGGCGGCGCTCATGCTGCCGGTGGCGGCAGTGATCTGGGCTTGCCGCACCTGTTTCAGGACTTCCGCCTTGTCCCGCGTCAGGTTGATGCCCTGCCTGCCGGACAGCAGCACCAGCGAAGCCCCGTCGTCGCCGGACAGCGAATTGAGTATTTCCTCCGCTTTGCGTTTAGCAAGGTCGAACATGGTTCCTCCGGCGGAAAGATTGCACTGCATTGACATTGAATCGTCCAGAATGATGACTGCTTCAGTGCTGCCGCCAGTGGTGAAGTTGAACCTTTTGAAGAAGATATGAGACAGCGCCAATACCAGCAGCAGGATTATCAATGTCCGCAATGCCAGCAACAGCAGCTCATAGAATTTACGGCGGTAGGCGAAATAGCGTTCTTTTTTGACGAAAAACAGCAGCGTGGAGAAATGAACGCGGATTTTGCGGCGTTTGAAGAAAAGATGCAGTATCACCGGCAACAGCACTGCCGGTAACGCCCACAAAAACATTGGATTGCCGAAATCCATCAGAACATTGCCTCCCGTTTGGAAAAGTATGCCGCCAGCGCCCGTTCGAACGGGGTCGAGACGGTCAGGGTTTCGAACGATATCCGCTGGCTGTCACAGAAATTTTTAAGTTTGGCATTATACTGGTTAAGAGCGGACAGAAAGAAATCTTTGCATGCTTCGCTTTCCAGGTCTATTGTCTCGCCGGTTTCCAAATCTTCGAATTGGACAAGCCCTTTATATGGGAATTTCAGTTCTTCATCATTGAGCACCTGGAACAGTATGACTTCACATTTTTTGAACGTAAGGTGATGCAGCGATTTCAGGAATTCCGGGTCATGATCGAAAAAGTCGGAAAAGATAATGACCATGGAACGTTGCGGTACTTGTTCGGCAATGCGTTTTAGACAGCCACCCGCATCGGATTTGCCTTCCGGCGACAGATGTTCCATCAGCTTCAACAACTTAATCAGATGGGATCGGGAACATTTACATTCCTCTGCGTCTGCGATTTTGTCGTTATAGGTGAACAGCCCGAAAGCGTCGCGCTGTTGATGCATAAGGTACATGAACGCCGCCGCCATGTAACATGCATAGTTGAATTTTACAGGCACCGGCCTGCCGGAAGCCATTCCCATCGAACCGGATTTATCCAGCACAATATACGAACGCAAATTGGTTTCTTCTTCAAAACACTTGATATAATAACGGTCAGACCGGGCATAGGTCTTCCAGTCAATATATCTGATGCTGTCGCCTGGCGAATACTTGCGGTATTCAGCAAATTCGGAGGAAAAACCATGATACGGCGAACGGTGCAGGCCGAGCATTCCACCCTCGACCATGGTTTTGGCCACCAATTCGATGTTTTTCAAGGAATCGAGTGTTTCAGGAGGCAGATATTTGTATTGGCTGCGTGCCATCTGGCGTTATCTCCGTTTAGTTCTTCGGTTCCGGCACATGTTTCAACAGCATGCTGATGATTGCGTCCGGAGTAAGGTTCTCGCCGGCGGCATGAAAATTGCAGGCCATGCGGTGGCGCAATACTTCGTGAGCACAGCACTTGGCATCGTCACAGCAGACGTTGAAACGTCCGTTGAGCGCGGCGCGGGCTTTGGCGGCCAGCATCAAATACTGTCCGGCGCGGGGGCCGGCGCCGAAACTCAGATTCTGCCGAATGAATTCAGGGGCTTCCGGGTTATCCGGACGCGAGAGGCGGGCCAGATCGGCGCAGTAGGATATTACATGGTCGCTGACCGGAATTGCCCTGACTGCTTTCTGAAAATAAAGTAACGTCGGGCCGTTGATGATTTTTTCCAGTTTTACTTCGCGGTTGCCGGTAGTCTGCTTCAAAATCTGGATTTCCTGCTTGCGATCCGGATAATTCAGTCGGATCAGGAACATGAAGCGGTCCAACTGGGCTTCGGGCAGGGGATAGGTGCCTTCCTGCTCAATCGGGTTCTGAGTAGCCAACACGAAAAATGGTTCCGGCAGCACGTATTTAACGCCGCTGTTGGTCACATGTTTTTCCTGCATGGCTTCCAGCAGCGCGGCCTGGGTTTTGGGCGGGGTGCGGTTGATTTCGTCAGCCAATAACAGATTGGTGAATACGGGGCCTTTTACAAAACGGAGCTGCCGGCGTCCGCTGCCCGGTTCTTCGTCAAGGATTTCAGTGCCGGTGATGTCGGAGGGCATCAGGTCCGGAGTGAACTGCACCCGTTTGAAATTCAGTTCCAGCACTTGACCGAGGCTTGATACCAGCAGCGTTTTTGCCAGACCGGGTACTCCCAGCAGCAGACAGTGTCCGCCGGAAAGAATGGCAATCAGCACTTTGGCAACCACTTCATCCTGTCCGACGATTACTTTGGCAATCTCGGTTTTTACAGCATGGAACCCCAGTTTCAGTTGTTCAATATCCTTCATCAGACTGTTTTCATCATAGGCCATATTCTTTACCTCTCAATTTTTATTATATACTTAATGCGTCATAAAATACGTTATCAGATTTGCTCCGAGACGGAGAGCGGTTTCGCCGGAATAACAGACACTCCCGGGGCGGGGCGTTCCCATCCATCCGCCGGCGATGTCCACCGGACTGTAGATGAGCTTATAGCGTTCACCGTCCCGGATCCCGTACAGCAGCGGTTTGCCGCAACCGGGGTATTTCGCCATGGCGGCATCAGAAAAGCCGTTTTGCGCAAATTTGAATGGTCCTTTGGAAAATACGGGATCACTGTCCGGGATGCGTTCAAGCTGCCGGTCCGGGTAAAGAATTGCGCAAATCTGTCTGACGCTGTTATCGAATTCGTTCAGGCCGAGCGAGTTGTTTAACAGCAGGAATCCGCCCTTGTCCATGTATGCGCGCAGCCGCTCAATTTCCCGCTGGTCCATTTTGAAAGCACCGATGCCGCTCAGGTAGAGGAATGGATAATCTTCCAGCGGCATTGAGGCCGGATCGATATATGCCGGCTGGGTTCCGGCGTCAATATTGACGTTTTTCGCCAGGTAACGCATGAATTTGCTTTCGGCGCCGGGGTCGGAATTCCAGATGCCGGCGGTCTTGACTTGAGCAAACACGATTTTATCCGGACTGGCAACTTTGTCTTTTTCACTGTAGGCTTCGCCGGATGCGTAAGCCATGCCGTTTTCAAACCAGCCGATAGAATATGCCGTCAGATTGACCCCGATTTCAAGTGCGGTACGGTTCCGGTAAATCTTTGCATCTGTTACCAGTGACGGTTCGGCGTTGTCCCAGCCGCAACCCAAACCGTAAGGAGAGATTACTGCCGCCAGTCTGGAGCCGATATAGACGCCGTCCATTGCCGGCTCGATAGTTTGCCCGGTATTGGTTTGGGCTCCGTTTACCGGAATGACCATGTGGAATACGGGGTGGTCAGGTTCCAGCCGTTTGATCGGCGCTTCCGGCAGGATTTTGTGAATTTCCTCCAGCGCGGAACGATAGAAATACGGCGAGCCGACAATTGAATCAAACCAGATCATGCCGCCGTCAAGCAGATATTGCCGGAGTTTGCCGCGTTCTTCCGGGGTGAATTTCAGCGATCTGCCACCGGAAAAATATAATATGGGAATCTCGGAGGGAGAGCCGCTGAAAGTCGCAAGGTCAATCGTCTGGACTTTATATTCCAGCTTCATGTAATTCTTGACTATGCGAAGCAGTTGCTGACAATCCGCCGGCACCATGTTCCAATCGAATACCCGGCTGGTGATACCATTTTCCCAAGTGTAATCAATGTAACCGCCCCATACGACTTTGCCGATAAGCGTCGTCGGGCTGGGCGGACGTTTCTTTTCGGAACGGCGCAGCGGAGTCGCCGGCAACGGAAGCGGCGGCATTGCCTCTCCGCCCTGACGTCGCTGGGCTTTGGCGACAGGCGGTTTGCCGACCGGTTTCAAAAAGTCATCTTCTCCGGCTGAAAGCGGCAATGCCGCTCCAGCAAGCAGAAGTCCGGAAAATAACATAGACATCAATAGATTATTTCTCATTTTTTATCCTCTTTGCGGGCGATATCATTGAGTATTTTACCGGCTGAAACGGCCTCATGTGAGCGCGGGGCTTCAGTCAGAATGCTATTCAGATATTCTCTGGCTTTACGGTATTGCCGTGAGTTGCAGTAATATCCCGCCAGTTCCAAATTTGCGGAGGCCGCCGTCGCTGCCGCGGGATTCAGTTTGAGCACGGTTTCGTAACATACCGCGGCGCGGCGCGGCATTCCCAGATTTTTCAGCGCTTGAGCTTTAATCAAAATCAGTTCCGGGTTCAGCCGGGACTCTGGCTGTGAGTTCTCAGTTTGTTCGATATAATTCATGGCTTCATCATATTGTTTAGTAATCATACAGTTTCGAATGCTTATAATCATACCGCCGGCCATGATTTCCTGCTGCCGGTCCATCTTTTTGTTTATGGAGCTCAGCCGTCCGTAAAGCTGTGAAGCGTCTTCGAAGCCTTTATTGAATAATGCGAGATCGGCCTGAAGAATATCGAACGACTGTTTGGATTCAAATGGAATATATTTGCGGTCGATCTCGTTTAATTGTTTTTCAGCATCGGCATTTTGTCCCATGCAGTAAAAAAGCATCCTGGCATATTCCAATTTACCCAGAGCCAGACATCTTGGATTTTTAATCTGAGTTAAAAATCTTTTAAATTCTCTTTCGGCTTCTTCATATTTTTCGCTTTTCAGCAGATCATCCAATATGAGCTCCCGAAAATAATTTAAAATCACGTCAGGCGGGATAAGATTGTTCTTTTCCAGCAGCCTGGAATAAAATTCAACTGCCTGCTTTTTCATTTTAAGCTGGATAATGAAGTTAGCGATAAACGCATAACCTTCGCGTTGGATGCCAATGGTTTTTTCCTGCTCTATCGCTTCCGTGACCATCTTCACGGCTTCATCGTCGGGGATGAACTGCTGACCGAAATGATAAACTACCTCGATCTGCTGGGTGGAACGTCCATTGCCGGCTTCGAGTACCGCCGGATATTTTCCTTGCATGAAATAATAGTGAATACGGTTATTCTGCACGAGAGTGTTGTCGCCCCAATCCCATTTGGCTTGCCCGGATACATTTGCAGGTTTGCAGACGATGCGGTACATTTGAAGTTTTTCCAATTCCAGCATAGTTTCATTTTCCCATGAGAAATCCAGCAGCGGTTGTCCCTGCATGTCAAGAAGTTGTCCCTGGGATGCTTCCAGCACCGGAGTAAACATTTTATCCGGAATGATCGTCATATTTTTATCTGCGGGACGACTGAACGCGGCGATGGCATAACATGACCATTGACTGTTGGCATGGAGGTATTCGAAACGGTGATCGCCCTTAGTCAGTTTTACTGTTCCGTTATACGCCCCGTAGAGCCCTTCGCCCACTCCGTGTCTGCCGGGCCAGGCGACAATGACTTTATCGTCAATCAGCAGAAATGAGGCATCGGTCGAGGTTGTATAGAAGGTGTAATTATCGTCATTCGGGATGTTGATAAAACCTTTATAGATGTGTATGGAATTCATGTTCTGCGAGTATGGGTTCGCGCCTGAGTAGACTTTTTTAGCAAACCCTCCGACTGGCGCGCCGCTTGCATCCCATAATTTTCTGAAATCTTCGATATTGTTTATTACGGTATCGGTTTTGAATATTTTCACGAGATGCAGCAATCCGGAGATTTGTTCCGCGGTTTTCCGCTTTTCCGGTTCGCGATAAAGTTCCATACTAAGTTCTTCCCCGGGAGAGCCGTCAAAGAATGCTGAAATCTGACTCCCCTGACGCATTAGTACCGTAGAGCCGCGCTCCTGGCCGCCGGCGTCAATCAGCCTGGCGTCTTTTATTTCATCCGGTATGAAAAACGTAAGTTTGACAGAACTTCTGGAATAGCTTTCCGGTACTTGCTTTCCGGCGACGGTTATTTTACGGTAAGAATCAGGAATTGATGCGGCGGACGCCTGGGTCAGCATCGCTATTAGGCAAAAAATAAAAATCACATATTTCATAATCTTAGCCGTAATCCTGATATTTAACTTATGGTTAATATAACGTAAATATTCAGAATAATATTATCATAAAATCTCATATCACTCAGATTTTTTGATAATTCTCAGATAAAACACGGTATTTTCAGACTGCTTATGCCAGACGGGAGACTAAAAGTAAAATAATTATCAGGAGTTGCTTGCGGAGTTCGTTATGCAATTGGCAATTTTTTCAGCCACTAAGGCTACCTGCGGCTCTCTTAATATATCATCGTGTTCCGAGTCAAAAGTGTACAATTCCAAGTCTTTGCTCAAGTGTTTCCAGCCATAGCAAGGCAACGGGATTTTACCTTTTAACGTCTCCTTTGCCATGAATAAATAAATCTTGCCATCGTAGTACTGCGTTAAATAGCCATTTGCTGCTGTCGTATTATACTGATAAACGGTTTTCATATTGTTTATAGTCTGCTCATTCCAGGCATTGGCAAAGCGCTGCGATATAAAATCCAATTGCTCATAATCCAGATCTCTGTGAAATTTACGCTGGAATTTAAGAGTTAAATAATTAATGCAGTTTCGCGGCCCCCATTTGGCCGCTGCAATAATACGCCGCAGCGAGTTGCAAATTGATGGTTGGAGATGAGCATAAGTCTCTATCAAGCCAAGAAATGCAACGTGCTTTCCCATTTTTTTTAACTGCTGCGCCATTTCGTAGGCGACGATTCCGCCAAAACACCATCCGCAGATAAGATACGGGCCTTCCGGAGAAATGTTTAACATTTCAGAAATATAATATTCGGCCATCGATTCAATAGTTCTATGAGCTTTTCCCGTGGAATAAAGTCCAAGAGACTGGATGCCGTAGATTGCACGGTGGTCAAGATAATGCACCAGATTTATATAGCCGAGAATGTCGCCGGGGGTAGTGTGAATCAGGAACAGCGGCGGCTTGTTGCCGGTTGTTCCGGCAAGTTTGACGACCGGCGACCAGACGTATTCCTGACTGGAGCGATTCCGGATATAATTGCATAATGAGCTAATGGAATTGCTTTGATATAATTCTTCAAATGGAATTTTTATTCCAGTATAAGATTCAACTTCCATCAGCAATTTTATGGCGGACAAGGAATCTACTCCTAATGCAACAAAATCTGCATTCGCATCAATATTTTTCCTGCACAGCACCTTTGAGAAAATCAGGAGTATCTGCATCTCCAGCGGGCTTTGCGGTTCCGGGTTTGGACATGTCTCTTCTGTAAGATTTTCTATTTCCGGTTCCGGCAAGGCTTTTCGATCTACTTTGCCGTTAGGCGTAAGCGGGAGCTCCTGAAGTACCGTATAGGTGGCTGGAATCATGTACTCCGGTAATGATTTGTTTGAGAAATCGCGCAGTTCTTCTGTCAGTTGCTTTTGTTCCTGCGTTTTTTTCAGGATAAAATATGCCGCCAGATATTTAATTTCGTTTCCCTTGTCTCTGGCGATGACGACGCACTTGGAGACGTTTTCATGCTGCGACAGGACGGCTTCGATTTCACCGAGTTCTATTCTGTACCCGCGTATTTTAACTTGAAAATCTTTTCTGCCTGCGCATTCAATATTTCCTTCGGCATTGATGCGTCCCAGATCGCCGCTGCGGTATATCCGCCTGCCGGGCATGAAAGGATCTGGAACAAACGCCTTGCTGGTAAGTTCAGGCAGATGGCGATAGCCTCTTGCCAGTCCGATGCCGCCAATGCAAATCTCGCCTTCGGTTCCGCGCGGCGCCGGCTTAAGTTCCTCGTCAAGAATATAGATTCTGAAATTACTGACAGGAGTTCCGATATGCGGGGGCTTGCCGTCGTCATCGCCGGCTTTAAACATTGCCCAGGTGGAGTCCACGGTGCATTCCGTCGGCCCGTAAAGGTTGGCAAGGATGGCGGGAAATTCACTGCCCGGTTTTCTGCTCAGTTTTTCGCCGCCGCACTGCAAATATTTCAGTGAAGTATTGTTTTTCCAGTCGGCTCCCAGCACAAGCTCGGCGACCGGAGTGGAAAGCGAACATTCATTAATTTTATTTCCGGTCAGCCAGTCAACCAGCTTTTGCGGTTGCAGCCGCAGCATTTCCGGGATTATATAAATAGTCGCGCCGTTGGTCAGATGCACCCATATTTCACGCACTGATGCGTCAAACCCCGGTCCCGCGCTCTGGCTGACCCGGTAATGGCCTTCTTCAACAAAGGTCTGATGATGCCAGTGTACCAGATTCAGCAGACCGGCATGTTCTATTTCCACGCCTTTCGGAGTTCCGGTGGAGCCTGAGGTGTAGATGATGTACGCCAGCGAGGAAGGGGAGATGACCGGCGGAGCGGTCAGCGGCGTCAACGCGGATAAATCCAATTTGTTGAGCAGGATTACTCTATCCATGAATCCGGACAATTTACCGGCATACCGTGATTCGCTGAGAATCTGTTTACAGCCGGTGTCATGAATAATGAAACCCAGCCGTTCCGCGGGAATGTCCGGATCAATCGGTACATAGCACCCGCCGCTTTTGACGATTGCCAGAATTGCGATGATATAGTTAATCGAGCGATCAATAAAGATTCCCGCCGCCTCATCAGCCTTGATGCCGTGAACGATCAGCCCCGCGGCAATGGAATCGGTGATCCTGTCAAGTTCGCCGTAAGTGAGTTCTTTACCATCCTCGACCAGCGCAATGCGGTCAGGATATTGCCTGGCCTGGTCAGAAAAAAGCTGATGTACCAGTTTATTGACTGGAAAATCAGCAGTAGCTTCGAGAAAAAACGATTCACTATCCATCATTATTCCTTGAAAACATAGAACCACGAAACAAAAATACTAATAAACGTTCCCCAACTAAATTTAAATCAAAATCATATTTTTGCAAAAGGAAAAGCTATTTTTTTGAGCATTATTGAATATATGGCGCGGCGGTTCTGCCTGCCGGCAAAATATTATCTTTCGATATTGGCTAAACAACCGATAATTTTTTCGGCTACTGAGGCTACATATGGCTCTCTTAATATGTCATCGTGTTCCGAGTCGAAAATATACAGTTCCATGTCTTTGCTTAAGTGTTTCCATCCATAATAAGGAAGCGGAATTTTGCCTTTTAGCGTTTCCTGCGCCATGAATAAAGATATTTTTCCGTCATAGTATTGTATTACATAGTTTCTGCCGGCATTCATATTGTGCCGGTAGACGGCTTTCATATTGTTTATGGTCTGCTCACTCCAGGCATTTGCAAAGCGCTGTGATATAAAATCCAATTGCTCAAAGTTATGATCCTTATGAAATTTTAGATTCAGCTTAAAATTTAAATAATTAATGCAGTTTCGAGGCCCCCATTTGATGGCTGCAATAATACGCTGCAGATAGTTGTAAATTGATGGCTGGAGACGGGAATGAGTCTCCAGCAAGCCAAGAAACGCGACTTGCCTGCCCATCTTTTTCAATTGCTGTGCCATTTCATATGCGATGATTCCGCCCAAACACCATCCGCAGATAAGATACGGACCTTCCGGCTGAATGTCCAATATTTCAGAAATGTAATAGCCGGCCATTGCTTCAATAGATGTGTGTGCTTTTTCAGGCGAGTTGAGGCCGAGGGACTGGATGCCGTAGACCGCCCGGTCATCAAGATAACGTACCAGATTTATGTAGCCGAGAATGTCGCCGGGAGTAGTGTGAATCAGAAACAGCGGAGGTTTGTTACCGGTTGTTCCGGCAAGTTTGACAACAGGTGACCAGACGTAGCTCTGGCCGGAGTAATTCCGGATATAATTGCATATTGAGTTAATGGATGAGCTGTGATATAACTTTTCAAAAGGAATTTTTATTCCGGTATGAGATTCAATCTCTATCAGCAATTTGATTGCGGACAGAGAATCCACGCCCAATGCGACGAAATCGGTATCGGCAGCGATATTCTTTTTGTGCAGAATCTTTGAGAAAATCAAGCGAAGCTGCATTTCCAGCGGACTTTGCGGTTCTTCCTGATTTATTGTCTGCGCATAATTTTCTACTTTCGGTTCCGGCAAGGCCTTGCGGTTGATTTTGCCATTAGGGGTAGTCGGGATAGAATCTATCGCAATAAAATAGGATGGCATCATGTATTCCGGCAATTGCGCTTTTGCAAATTCGCGGATGTTGTTGATATCGTAGCTTTTTGTAAATGGAACGAAACAGGCGACTATTGACTTGGAACCGTCATTTTCATTGAGCCATAATTTAATAGCGGCGGCGTGTATGTCCGGATGCCTGGACAAAACAGTTTCTATGTCATCCGGTTCCATCCTGAATCCGCGGATTTTGAACTGATCGTCCATTCTGCCGGTGAAGACCAGTTCTCCGTTCGGCGCAAACTTTACTTTATCTCCTGTCTTGTACATCCGTTCATTTTTGATGAAGGGATTATCCATGAACGCGGCGGCGGTTTCCGCCGGTTTATTGAGATAGCCCTTGGCGACGCTTGTTCCAGCAATATAAAGTTCGCCTTCGGCGCCGACGGCAACCGGCTGTTTTAATTTATCCAGCACATATACATGAGTGTTCGCTATCGGCCTGCCTATGGTTTCCGGATTGTCTCCAAGCGTGGCGATAACAGTTGTTTCCGTAGGCCCGTAGGTATTGATGACTCTGGTTGCCGGAACACATTTATGCCAGCGCTCGAAGCGTTCCGGCGAAGCTTTCTCTCCGCCGATTACGATGGTTCTGACACAATTGGGGAATTCAGGACCTTTCACTGTGTCGGCAATTTCATGCCAGTATGCTGTCGGAAGGTTAAGGAAAGTAATGTTTTTCTGTTTGATGAATGCGAAAAGTCTTTCATAAGATTCCATCATGCCGTCCGGCATAAAGACCAGAGTGCCGCCGGCCAGCCATGTGGGGAATATTTCTTCAATTGAAATATCAAATCCCAGAGTAGAGAACTGTAGTACGCTATCATTGCCAGTCAAGGCGTAATCGTCAATGACTGAATAGTTATGGTTCAGCAGATTGCGTTGCGATACCATCACGCCTTTGGGGATGCCGGTTGAACCGGAGGTGTACATAATATAAGCGGTATCATCCATTGAAATATCAATTTCCGGCGGATGCGATAAAGCATCTCCATCACAGAATTGACGCACTGTCAGGTCAATGATTTTGATATATCCCGGAATGTTCTTCGGAATTTTTAAATTGTCTCTTACGGCAGAAAGAATGATTTCAGCGCCTGAATCGTAAATCATTGCTTCAATTCTTTCAGGAGTCTGTCTCTGGATATCCAGCGGCATATAAGTACATCCGGCTTTGAAAATGCCCAATATGGCTATCGCCATTTCCATTGACTTATCTGTCAGTACGCCGACGATCCGGTTGCCGCTGATGCCATGCTGGAGTAAATAGCGGGCCAGACGGGTTGCCTGATAATCCAGTTCGTGATAAGTCAATGAGTGTTTGTCGCTTGCTGCCGCAATCTTATCCGGATATTTTTCCGCCTGTCTTTCAAATTGCCGGATATATGGGGTTTTAAGATCAAAACCGCGTTCTGTACTATTCCATTCATAGAGAATTTTGGATTTTTCTGTGTCGCTCAGGATGGATATATTGCGAAGTTGACTTTCAGGCGACTTTTTCAGGTTTGCGCAGAAGTTTTGAAAGCATTCGATAAAAATTTCGTTTTTTTGCCGGTATAATTCCAATTCACAGTCGCCTGAGTTGTTTATTTTCACTATGAATGCAGTCTGCGGAATCTTATTTAGATTTTTGTAACGGATGAACATATCCTGATAGAATGTTTTTTTGTTTAAAACCGTTTTCAAGCTGGCTTCTACGGCTGTAAGATTTGCTCCCGCATCTTTAGACAAGTCAACTTTAACTCGCATCGGCACAATTCTGGCGAAGATGGACGGGAAATCATTTCCCGCAGGGTAAGACGTGTACAATGGAATATCAAATTCCTCTTCACAGGAAATTCTTGCTAGGAACATCGCGAAGACTGACACCGGGCTGGTTTCCGGAACTAGTGTATAGTCAAGCGCGATAGCATTGATGCAACTGGAGCTTATTTCATCTTCCGTTTCCGGAATTGCAATCTCCGGCAGTCGTAACGTCTGCAAGTTTTTTTCCCAGAATGCTTCCGGGGCGGCGCATTCCTTGTAGTATTTGTCCAGCAATTCACGACTGAAATCTTCTGTCAGGAACTTTCCAGGCAGCAATCCGGTAGAGAGGATGCTGACAGCATTGCCTTCGGCATCGGTTATTTCCGAAATTTTGACAATGCCGTTGGCGGCGGTGATGGAGAGGCTGTTATTACTGACCTCAACTATTTTACAGGGCGTATCAGTCAGCTTCTCAATTGAAAAACTGATTTTTTTAATCAAATAAAATTTTTTGCCGGATGCGAATTTCAAAGTTCCCGGCGGATTCCCATAATTGCCGAAATCCAGCGCTCTTGCCAGTACTGAAATATCTTCGATGCTTTTGTGAAAATCAATAGTACAGGCATCATCCGGCCGCAAACATTGCGAATTATAAGTACGTCTGGTTAAGTCCTGAGCTATCGGGGTGACATATCCATTTTTAAGATCAAATGCCAGAGATTTGAAAGTGTTTAAAGCATCTCTGGTGCATTTCATATTAAGCGAGCCGGATGTATCATCGGGCGAAATCGGGACTTCCTGCTGTTGGAGAATGTCGCCGGCGTCAATGTCCGTTGTCATCTCATGCCAGGTGACTCCATGTTTGTGCTCCCGGTTGATTATCGCCCAGGTGGTTGCATATAGTCCGGCATAGCGGGGCAGGAGTGAATCATGATAATTGATAGCGTATTTCAGCGGCTGATTAAGGATATGCTGATCCAGAATGTGACTGTTGACGATGCTGAACAGATAGTCTGGACGGACTGATGAAATAATGCCTGAAATCAACTCTTTTTGCGGATGGTGACATGGAATTTCGTGTTCATCCGCCCATGCCAGCGTTTGGGCATCTTCCGTGAATATGCCGTTGATATAGAATTCATTATCAAGCAGAATTTCTCCAACAGCTTTGGCAAGCGCGGTTTCGCCGATAATGTAACAGGCGGGACGCCGGCAAACGGCTTCACGCGGAAACTGGATTTCTGATATTAAAATATTCGGATTTTGGATCAGCGTTTCCGCCAGATAAAGGTAGTTTTTAAAAAATGCTTCAATGTCCTTTTCTTCGAAATGGGCAGTATCATATTCATACCACCCATGAAGCACATTACCTCGTTCTTCCAGTACAATGATTATGTCCAGTTTGGCGGCATCACTGCCGAGTTCTTCGTAACACATCTCGATTGGAGAAATGCCCGTCTCCATCCATGGCAAGTTTTGCAATATCATGGATATCCAGAAGGATGGCTTTTTCTCGCGTTTGGCTGATTTTTCACAATTCTTCAATACCATGCTATAAGGAATGTCCTGATTCTCATAGGCTTCCAATAAAGTGTCTTTTACCTGCGCGAAGAATTCATTAAACGACTGATTGCCATTGATTTTGTTCCTTAACGCCAGCGCGTTGATGAACAATCCCATAATCTCTTCTGTCTCCGGAAGGTTCCGGTTTGCTATTGTGGTGCCGGTGGTGATGTCGGTCGCCCCGGTGTATTTATGGATCTGTAGTTGCAGCAACGCGGTTAGTACCATAAACATGCTGGCATTATTTTCCATCGCCAGTTTTTTCAGTCCGCAAGTGACGCTTTGATTGATCTTGACGTGGTAGCGTTTGGATTTGCCATTGCTCTGAAGCGGTTTCTGGATGGGCAAAGGCGGCGTGAGCACATGATTCTCAAGTTTTTTCTGCCAGTATTTTAATTGAGCTTGCGGCGCATAAGTTTTAAGATAATTGTTTTGCCAGCGACAGAAATCAACGTATTGCCATTGTACTGCGGATACTGCCGGTTCCTTGCCAATGGAAAACTGATAATAATAATCCATAAACTGTTTGAAGAATAAAAAGTTGCTCCAACCATCAATAATCAGGTGATGCGTCGTAAATATAAACCGGAAATCGTTGTCTTTTAATTTCAGCAGAATGCAATTAAATAAGGGAGCGCGAGTCAGGTCGAATACCTGGAACCGCTGTGTGCTGATTTCAGCATAATACCGTTGCTGTTTTTCGTCTTCCGGCAGGACGGAGAGGTCTTCAAAAAGGATTCTCGTTTCTTGAAACGGGTTGATTTTTAAATATAATTGTTCATTGATAAATTCGAAACTTGTCCTGAGTGATTCATTCTGCTTAACAATGAGATTGAAAGTCTTTTCTAAAATGTCCGGCTTGACGTCTCCTTGCAAATATATTTCGCAAGGAATATTGTAGGTGTTGTTGTCATGAGATGATTTTTCCAGGAACCACATTGACGTTTGCGCGATGGAAGCGGGATAAAGGTTATTTTTAGTTGCTTCGGCTTTTTCGAACCTGACGGAGGCGCGGCCGGAGCCGGAACAGTGTCTGACAGCCTGAGCCAATTGTTTTAATGTGGGATGCGTGAAAACCCGTGAGAGAGGTAACTGTATCAGCAGTTGCTTTTCGATTTCCAGACTCAGTGCGGTTGCCAGCAGAGAATGTCCGCCCAGCATAAAGAAATTATCGTCAGGATTGACATAGTCCAGTTTCAAGAGTTGACACCAGATTGAAGCCAGCGTTTTGAGCAGCGGATCATCGCTGTCATCAGCCGCTGAATCAGTAATCCCCTCATGGGTAAATTCCGGTTCGGGCAAGGCTTTTCGATCCACTTTGCCGTTAAGCGTAAGCGGCAGCTCCTGAAGTATCGTATAGGTGGCTGGAATCATGTATTCCGGCAATGACTTTTTTAACAACCCGCGAAGCTCTTCTGTCAGTTGTTTTTGTTCCTGCGGTTTTTTCAGGATAAAATAGGCTGCCAGATATTTAATTTCGTTTTCTTTTTCTCTGGCGATAACGATGCATTTGGAGATATTTTCGTGCTGCGATAAGACAGCTTCGACTTCACCGGGTTCTATTCTGTACCCGCGTATTTTAACTTGAAAATCTTTTCTGCCGTAACATTCAATATTACCGTCGGCATTGATACTTCCCAGATCGCCGCTGCGGTATATCCGCCTGCCAGGCAGAAAAGGGTCTGGAACAAACGCCTTACTGGTGAGTTCAGGCAGATTGCGGTAGCCCCTTGCCAGCCCGGCTCCGCCGATACATATTTCGCCCTGGGTACCGCGCGGTACTGGCTTAAGCTCTTCGTCAAGGATATAGATTCTGAAATTACTGATTGGAATTCCAATATGCGGCGGTTTTCCGTCGTCGTCGCCGGCTTTGAATATTGCCCAGGATGTGTCTACGGTGCATTCCGTCGGTCCGTAGCGGTTGGAAAAGACGGCGGGAAATGCGTTGCCTGGTTTTTTGTTCAGTTTTTCGCCGCCGCACTGTAAATATTTCAGAGAAGTATTATTTTTCCAGTCGGCGGCGAGAACAAGTTCGGCGACCGGAGTGGAAAGGAAACATTCATTAATTTCATTCTCAGTCAGCCAGTCAACCAGTTTTTGCGGTTGCAGCCGCAGCATTTCCGGGATTATATAAATAGTCGCGCCGTTGGTCAGATGCGCCCATATTTCACACACTGCGGAGTCAAAACCCGGCCCCGCGCTTTGACTGGCCCGGTAAGGACCATTCTCAATAAAGGACTTATGATACCAGCATACCAGATTCCGCAGACCGGCATGTTCTATTTCCACGCCCTTGGGCATCCCGGATGAACCTGACGTGTACATGATATATGCCAGTGAGGAAGGGGATATGACCGGCGGGGCGGACAGCGGCGTCAGCGCGGATAAATTCAACTTGTCGAGCATGATTACTCTATCCATGAATCCGAACAATTTTTCCGCATACTGCGATTCGCTGAGAATCTGTTTACAGCCGGTGTCATGGATAATGAAACTAAGCCGTTCCGCCGGGATGTCCGGGTCGATCGGAACGTAACATCCGCCGCTTTTGACTATCGCCAGAATTGCGATTACATAGTTAATCGAACGATCAATAAAAACTGCTGCCGTGTCGTCAGCCTTGATGCCATGAGTAATCAGCCCCGCCGCGATGGAGTCGGTAATCCTGTCCAGTTCGCCGTAAGTGAGTCCTTTACCGTCTGCGACCAGCGCAAGGCGGTCAGGGTATTGCCTGGCCTGTTCGGAAAAAAGCTGATGCGCCAGTTTATTGACTGGAAAATCATCATTCACTTCTAGAAAGAACGGTTCACTATCCATCTCTATTCCTTAGGGAAGACCGGTTTTGCCGACAGTCTAAAATGCTTTTTGAGAAAAGGCGTTTTCGCTATTTCTCATTATCCGTACTTTAATCGTCATTACTGATGATGATTTATGCTTCTTCCGGCGACTTATAAATATAACTTATATTTGTAAGTTTTCCAAAATAACGAGACCTTTTTACTAAAATACTTTGTATTCTATTACACCGTAAACAAGCCGTTTGCGAAGCATTCTTTACGGTTAGGACAGAAGGCAAGTGTTACCCGCCGGCATTTATTATGCATTGGACAATTTTGTCAGCCACTGAAATTGCGTGTGATTCCCTTAATATATCACTGTGTGTCGAGTCGAAAGTATGCAGTTCTATATCTTCACTTAAGTATTTCCAGCCGTAATAAGGCAGCGGAATTTTGCCTTTAAGAGTTTCTTCCACCATGAATAAAGATACTTTGCCATCGTAGTATTGCATGAAATAGGCTGCTGCGGCTTCAATATTATATCTGTAGACAGCTTTCATATTGTTTATGGCTTGTTCGCTGCTGGTATTGGCAAAACGCTGCGATATGAAATTCAATTGTTCAATATTCTGGTCATGAATAAGTCTGCGTTTGATTTTGAAAGTTAAATAATCAATATAGTCACCGATACCCCATCGGGTCGTGGCGGAAAGACGCTGCATATAGTTGAAAAATGATGGTTTCAGGTGGGCATAAGTCTCTATTAAACCAAGGAATGCGACTTTTTTTCCCATTTTATTAAGCTGTTGAGCCATTTCGTATGCGACATATCCGCCAAAACACCATCCGCAGAGAAAGTATGGTCCTTCCGGCCAGATATCAAAAATCTCTGAAAGGTAATAGGCGGCCATTGCTTCAATAGATGTATGCGCTTCCTCGGGGGAATTAAGTCCGAGAGACTGGATGCCGTAAACTGGCCGGTTATCAAGATGATGAACCAGATTTATATAACCAAGGATGTCGCCTGGAGTGGTATGAATCAGGAACAACGGCGGCTTATTTTCGCCACTGGCCAGTTTGATAATCGAATTCCAGGTCGGTCCGTGTCCGCTGCTGCCCTCGATATAATTGCATATTGCGTTAACGGACATGGACTGATATAATTTTTCAACTGGAATTTTCGCTCCGGTTTGAGACTCTATTTCCATGATTAATTTTATTGCAGACAGAGAATCTATATCAGATGCAAGCAAATTAGTGTCTCCGTCGATATTCTTTCTATTCAAAATTTTGGAGAATATCAGGCGTACTTGCATTTCCAGCGGGCTGCACGGTTCTGACGATTTCTTGTTTTCTTCGTCAGAAGCAATTTCAAATTCGGGCGGAGGCAGTGCTTTGCGGTTGATTTTGCCGTTCGGGGTCAGCGGAATCGAGTCTATCGCGGTGAAATATGCCGGAACCATATATTCCGGCAATTGGGATTTTACAAATTCGTGAATACTGCTCAAACTATAAGTTTTTACTGACGGAACGAAATACGCCGCCAGCGATTTCAAGCCGGTTTTTTCATTGCTCCAGAGTTTTACTACTGCGGCGCGGATGTCCGGATGGCTGGATAAAACCGTTTCGATGTCTCCTGGTTCCACCCTGAATCCGCGTATTTTGAACTGTTCATCCATCCTGCCTGCAAAGATCAGTTCCCCGTTCGGCGCAAATTTTACTTTATCTCCTGTCTTGTACATCCGTTCGCCTTTGATAAACGGATTGTTCATGAACGCGGCGGCTGTTTCTTCCGGCTTATTGAGGTAACCCTGAGCAACGTTTGCGCCTGCAATGTAAAGTTCGCCTTCGGCGCCGACTGGAACCGGCTGTTTTAAATCATCCAGTACATATACATGAGTGTTCGCCATCGGCCGGCCGATGGTCTCAGGGTCATCGCCAAGCGTGGCGATAACCGTTGTTTCCGTGGGGCCATAGGTATTGATGACTCTGGTTGCCGGAACGTACTTCCGCCAGCGGGCAAAACGTTCAGGGGATGCTTTTTCGCCGCCGATGGCAATGAGCCTGACGCAATCGGGAAACCCCCGGCCTTTCTGCATGGCGGCAAGCTCGTGCCAGTACGAAGTGGGCAGGTCGAGAAATGAGATATTTTCCTGCCTGATGAATTCGATCAGGTTTCCCGGGGATTCCAGTAGGTTGTCAGGCATTAATATCAGAGTGCCCCCGGTCAGCCAGCAGGGGAATATTTCCTCTACCGAGATATCGAATCCAAGCGTACTGAATTGCAGAACATTATCGTTTGCGGTGAGCGCGTAATCTATGATGACTGAATAGTTATGATTTAGCAGGTTGGATTGAGATATCATTACTCCTTTGGGAACGCCGGTTGAACCGGAGGTATACATAATATAAGCGGTATCGCTTGTGGAAATATCCACATCCGGCGGATTGGTTGCACCGCTGCTGGAATATAACTCTGAATCCGTCAGGTCAATGATCTTGACATAGCCCGGGATATTGCCGGAGTGCTGTGATTTTTCCTTTAATGCGGACAGGATGATTGTTGTACCGGAATCATAGATCATTGCCTCGATTCTTTCCGGAGACTGCCGTTGAACATCCAGTGGCATATAAGTACATCCGGCTTTGAAAACGGCAATTATGGCTATCGCCATTTCCAGCGACTTATCCGTCAGTACGCCGATAATCCGGTTGCTGCTGATGTCCTGACGGAGTAAATGGCTTGCCAGACAGCTTGCCCGTGAATTGAGTTCCTTGTAGTTCAATGATCCGGCAGCGCTTTTTACCGCGCATTTCTCCGGATATTTTTCTGCTTGTTTCTCAAATTGCCGAATATACGGAGTCTGCAAATCAAAATCTTTTTTCGTATTATTCCACTCGTAAAGGATTCTGGATGCTTCCTTTTCGGATAAGACGGATATTTCGCCGAGCGGCACCCCGGAGGATTTTTGTAAACTGGCGCAGAAATTATAATAGCATTTGATAAATTGTTCAGCGTGATTCTGATAAATTTCAAGCTCGCAACCGCCTTTGTTTGTGAGATTGATTTTATATGGAACCCGTGCAAGTTTATTGATAAACCTGTATCTGATGAAAATATCCCTGCAGAATGTTTTTTTATCGAGAAGCAATTTTAGATTTTTCTCTATTATTGCGAGGTTCTCTTCCGCGGTTTTTGAAAAATTCAATTTTAAGCGCAGCGGCATAGTATCAGCGAAGACAGACGGGAAGTCCGCGGCTGCCCGATTTTCGGTATTAACCGGGATATCAAATTCCTCTTCACAGGAAATTCTCGCCAGAAACATTGCGAAAACAGATGCCGGACTGGTTCCCGGAACCATGGTGTAGTCAAGCACGATAGTATTGATGTAGCTGGAACTGATTTTCTCTCCTGTATCCAGGAGCGCAATCTCCGGAAGCTGCACGGCGCGCAGCCGTTTTATCCAGAACATTTCCGTGACGGCACATTCCTTATAATACCGGTCAAGCAACTGCCGGTTGATATTTTCCGCAAGTGATTGTCCGGTTATCAACCCGATGGAGCCAACTTTTACCGCGTTGCCCTCAGGATCGCATATCCCGGCCAGTTTGACGACTCCATTGCCGGCGGCGATGCAGATGCTGTCTTTATCTTTATTGACTTCAGTTATTTTTCCCGGTTCCGGTGTCGTTTTTCTGCTTGCAATACTCAGTTCTCTGACGGTGTAAAATTTATTGTCGCACACGAATTTCAATGTCCCCAGCGGGTTCTCATAATCTCCGAAATCCAGCGCTCTTGCCAGAGCTGAAATATTCTCGACGCTTTGGTTGAAATCAATAACACAGGCATCTGCGGGACGCTGTTGATGCGGGTTATATGTCCGCCTGCTCAGGTCCTGTGACTTGGCGCTGACAAATCCGTCTTTCAGATCATGCACCAGTGATTCAAATGCTCCCAGCGCTTCCTGTACGCACTTTATGTTGAGTGAAACCGAGGTATCATAGGGTGAAATTGAAACTTCCTGCTGCTTGAGAATGTCGCCGGCGTCAATTTCCGTCGTCATCTGATGCCATGTAATGCCATGTTCGTGCTCATGATTGATTATCGCCCAGGTGGTTGCATATAGTCCGGCATAGCGGGGCAGGGGGGCGTCATGATAGTTGACGGCGTATTTCAGCGGCTGGTCCAGAATATGCTGATCCAGTATGCAACTGTTGATGATACTGAACAGATAGTCCGGGCGAACCGATGAAAGAATGTCCGAAATCAGCTTTTTTTGCGGAGGATAACACGGGATTTCATGTTCTTCAGCCCATTCTGCCGATTTCGATTCGTCGGTGAATATGCCGTTGATATAAATGCCGTTATTGAGCAGAATTTCTCCCGCGGCCTTGGTCAGTGCGGTTTCGCCGATGATATAACAACTGGAGCGGCGGCGGATTTTTTCCCATGGCAGATGAATTTCAGACATTAAAGCATCTGGATTTTTTGTCAGCGTTTCCGCCAGATAAATGTAGTGTTTAAAAAATGCTTCAATGTTTGCTTCCTCGAAATGAGCAGTATCGTATTCATACCAGCCCTGAAGCGTATTATTATTTTCTTTCAACACGATCATCATATCTAGTTGAGCGGCATCGCTGCCAAGTTCTTCATACCGCATATTTATGGGGGAATCGTTAGTTTTCGGCCATGGCAGATTCTGTAACAACATGGATATCCTGAATAATGGTTTTTTCCCGCCTTTTGCAGTCACTCCGCAATTTTTTAAGATCACGTTAAAAGGAATATCCTGATTCTCATAGGCTTCCAGCAAGGTATTCTTGACCTGTGCGATGAACTCTTTAAACGATGGGTTGCCCTTGATTGCGTTCCTTAACGCCAGCGCGTTGGTGAACAATCCCATTATCTCTTCTGTTTCCGGCAGATTCCGGTTTGCTATAGTGGTGCCGGTGGTGATGTCGGTCGCGCCGGTATATTTGTGGATCTGGAGTTGCAGCAAAGCGGTTAATATCATAAACACACTGGCATTGTTTTCCACAGCCAGCTTTTTCAGTCCGCAAGTGATGTCTGGAATGATTTTTACATAGTATCGTTTGGATTTGCCCTTGCTCTGAAGTTGTTTCTGGATGGGCAAAGGCGGCGTGAGCACATGGTTCTCAAGTGTTTTCTGCCAGTATTTTAATTGAGCCTGCGGCGCATAAGTTTTAAGATAATTGTTTTGCCAGCGACAGAAATCAACATATTGCCATTGTACTGCGGATACCGCCGGTTCCCTGCCAATGGAAAACTGATAATAATAATCCATAAGCTGTTTGAAAAACAAAAATGTGCTCCATCCGTCAAAAATCAGGTGATGTACCGTAAATATGAACCGGAAATCGTTGTTTTTTAACTTTAACAGTATGCAATTAAATAATGGAGCGCGAGTCAGATCAAATGTCTGGAATCGCTGTATGCCGATTTCAGCGTAATATTGTTGCTGTTTTTCATCTTCCGGCAGGACGGAAAGGTCTTGAAAGGGGATTTCTGTTTCCAGAAACTGGCTGATTTTTAAATATAATTGTTCATTGATAAATTCAAAGCTTGTCCTGAGTGATTCATTCTGTTTGATAATTAAATTAAAGGCTTTCTCCAGAATATCCGGTTCGACATCGCCTTGCATATATATTTCAAAAGGAATGTTGAAAGAGTTGTTCTCATGTGACGATTTCTCCATAAACCACATTGCCGTCTGTGCGGAGGAAGCGGGATAGTGATTATTTTTAGTTGCCTGGGCTTTTTCGAATCTGACGGAGGTGCGGCCTGAGCCGGAACAGTATCTGACAGCCTGAACCAATTGTTTTAATGTGGGATGAGTGAAGACCACTGAGAGAGGTAACTGTATCAGCAGTTGTTTTTCGATTTCCAGACTCAGTGAGGTTGCCAGCATAGAATGTCCGCCCAGCATAAAGAAATTGTCGTCAGGATTGACATAGTCCAGCTTCAAGAGTTGACACCAGATTGAAGCCAGCGTTTTGAGCAGCGGATCATTATCGCCGGTTATTGAGACTGTAAGCTTTTCATGGGTAAATTCCGGTTCGGGCAAGGCGTTTCGATCTATTTTGCCGTTAGGCGTAAGCGGTAGTTCCTGAAGTATCGTATAGGTGGCTGGAATCATGTACTCCGGTAATGATTTGTTCAATAAATCGCGCAGTTCTTCTGTCAGTTGCTTTTGCTCCTGCGGTTTTTTCAGGATGAAATAGGCTGCCAGATATTTAATTTCGTTTCCCTTGTCTCTGGCGATAACGACGCATTTGGAGACGTTTTCATGCTGCGATAAGACGGCTTCAATTTCCCCGAGTTCTATTCTGTACCCGCGTATTTTAACTTGGAAATCCTTTCTGCCTGCGCATTCAATATTTCCCTCGGCATTGATGCGCCCCAGATCGCCGCTGCGGTATATCCGTCTGCCTGGCAGAAAAGGGTCCGGAACAAACGCCTTACCGGTAAGTTCAGGCAGGTGGCGGTAGCCTCTTGCCAGTCCGATACCGCCAATGCAAATCTCGCCTTCGGTTCCGCGCTGCGCCGGTTTAAGTTCTTCGTCAAGGATATAAATTCTGAAATTGCTGACAGGAGTTCCGATATGCGGGGGCTTGCCGTCGTCATCCCCGGCCTTAAACATTGCCCAGGTGGAGTCCACGGTGCATTCCGTCGGCCCGTAAAGGTTGGCAAGGACGGCGGGAAATTCTCTACCCGGCTTTCTGCTGAGTTTTTCACCGCCGCACTGTAAATATTTCAGAGAAGTATTGTTTTTCCAGTCGGCGCTTAGCACCAGTTCGGCTACCGGAGTGGAAAGCGAACATTCATTAATTTTATTTCCGGTCAGCCAGTCAACCAGCTTTTGCGGTTGCAGCCGCAGCATTTCCGGAATTATATAAATAGTCGCGCCGTTGGTCAGATGCACCCATATTTCACGCACCGATGCGTCAAACCCCGGCCCCGCGCTCTGGCCGACTCGATAATGGCCTTCTTCAACAAAGGTCTGATGATGCCAGTGTACCAGATTCAGCAGGCCGGCATGTTCGATTTCCACGCCTTTCGGAGTTCCGGTGGAGCCTGAGGTGTAGATGATGTACGCCAGCGAGGAAGAGAAGATGACTGGCGGAGCGGTCAGCGGCGTCAACGCGGATAAATCCAGCTTGTCGAGCAGGATTACTCTATCCATGAATCCGGATAATTTTCCGGCATACCGCGATTCGCTGAGAATCTGTTTACAGCCGGTGTCATGGATAATGAAATCAAGCCGCTCCGCCGGAATGTCCGGGTCAATCGGGACATAACACCCGCCGCTTTTGACGATTGCCAGAATTGCGATGATATAGTTAATCGAGCGATCAATAAAAATTCCCGCCGCCTCATCAGCCTTGATGCCGTGAGTAATCAGCCCCGCGGCAATGGAATCGGTGATCCTGTCAAGTTCGCCGTAAGTGAGTTCTTTACCATCCTCGACCAGCGCAATGCGGTCAGGATATTGCCTGGCCTGGTCGGAAAAAAGCTGATGTACCAGTTTATTGACTGGAAAATCAGCATCATCTTCGAGAAAAAACGATTCACTATTCATCATTATTCCTTATGTTCCGCCGGCAACCACACAGCAGGGGCCAAACATGCGCGGAACTCAATATTTACTCAGAAAAACTTTTACCTATATTGAAAGCATAGAATTATGAAACAGAAAGACTAATAAACATTCCCCATCTAAAATTTAAATCCAAATCATATTTTTGCAAAAGAAAAAGCTGTTTTTTTGAGTATTATTGAATATATTTTTCGGCGATAAAGACATTAGACAGCGATCTAGAAGGACAAAATTGAACAAATTGGCAGATTTACAGAGTGGGGATGGAGAATACAAGTGATTTAATATTCCGCATCGGGAAGATCCGGGAGGATTACCGGCAGACCATCTTTGGGATTGATGAATGAAGAAACACCATGTCCGTAGGCCTGGAACAACGATTCCGGCGTTAAAACATCGTGCGGATTGCCGTCTCCAAGTACATTCCCGTCTTTTAACAGGATGATTCTTTCGCAGACCCGGGCGGCCATTTGCACGTCATGGGTTACGATCAGGATTGAGGAGCCTTTTTTTCGCTGCCAGTTGATCAGCGCTTTTATCACTCTGGCGGAATTGCCGATATCCAGATGCGAAGTCGGTTCGTCAAGCAGCAGCAGGTCAGGCTCCTGAGCCAGCGCTGTGGCGATCATGACCCGCTGGCGTTCGCCGCCGCTGAGTTCCCCGATAGCCCTTCCGGCAAAAACTTCTATATTCAAATCATGCATGGTGCGCGCAATCACGTCCTTGTCTTCATGGGTCAGCCTGGAGAAACGGGAGATACGGGCCAGCCGGCCCATTTTTACGACCTGTTCAACGGTGAAAGGGATTGGCGCATAAATATTTTGCGGAACGGCGGCAACCAGTCTGGAACGCTCAAGATTATCATAGAGCTGTATTGGTTTGCCTTCCAGCAACACTTCCCCGGATGCAGGTTTCAGGTAGCCGCAAAGGATTTTCAAGATGGTGGATTTGCCGACGCCGTTAGGTCCGACTATCGCCGCGACACTACCCTTCGGCAACCGGAAATTTACCCCGTTCAATACTTGCTTTTCAGGCTGGTAGGCAAAGGTTATATTGATTGCCGCAATCAAATCTTCGTTGCAATTTATCCTTCCCATGCGTGTCTCCTGCTGAGGACCCATAAGAAAAACGGGCCGCCGATAAACGAAGTTATTACTCCCACTGGCAGTTCCTTGGCAGCGAAAATGCAACGGGCGAATGTATCGCAGCCCATCAGGAATATTCCGCCCAGCAGCATGCACAGCGGGAACAGCCGCCGGTGTTGCGAACCGAAAAGATTCCGGATTATATGCGGAATAATCAGCCCGACAAACCCGATGATCCCGGAAACCGCCACCGAACATGCCGCCAGCAGCGCTGAGACTCCCAGCAGGATATAAGAAAGTTTTTTGGGATCAACTCCCAGGCTGAATGCAGTTTCTTCGCCGAACGTGACGGCATCCACTTCGCGGCCCAGCAGGGTGAATAAGAGTGTTGCTCCCAGCAGTGAGGCGGCTGAAAATATCAGCAGTATATTGCCGGACGGCTGGAGACAGCCCAGTAACCACCAGGTAATATCGTTGAGTTCATGGGAACTGCTTATGCTGATCATGAACATCAGCAGACTTGAGCACATGCTGCCGATTACTATTCCCGCCAGCGCGATGCTGGCTGGAGTATCCGCCGCCCAGCAACGGGCCATTCCCAGCACCAGTACCAATGCGAAAACTGCGCCGAGAAAGGAAAATGCAGGGATAAAAAACTCGGAAATCATTGTCAGTCCCAGAATGATTGCCACCGCCGCGCCCACGCTGGCGCCGCCGCTGACCCCCAGAATATATGGTTCAGCCAGCGGGTTGCGCAGCGCCGCCTGGCAGGCGGCCCCGGCGACCGCTAAAGAACCGCCAACCACAAACGCGCATAACAGCCGGGCCGCACGCAGTTTTAAAACAGCCGTCAGCATTGGCGAAGGATTCAGCAGATCGGAAAAACCGGCGGAATAAGTGCCGCAGCACATGAAGACGACGAAGCAAACAGGCGCCAGCAATCCTATCCAGATCACCGGTTCTGATAATGTTCGCCGGATATCGGTAAAACTCATTTAGTTTTTCCTTCGCTGTTTGTCGTTACGGTTCCAGTTTTTGCATCATCAAGGATACATTTGCGCAGGAGGGCGATACCCTCGATTGTGCGCGGTCCCAGCCGGTAAAGCTTGTCCTGTTCGAGTCCGGTGTAAATGCGATTGTTTTTAACTGCGGAAATATGCTGCCAGCCGTCGCGTTCGGCGACTTCGGAGCTTCTTCCTGAACCCATTGCGGGACAGATGATTACATCCGGGTTTTGCTGCATAATCCATTCGAGCGAACATGGGAAATATTCCGCTTTTTCGCTGCGTCCGATATTGACGCCTCCGGCGTATTCGATACTATCATTGATGAATGTTTTTCCGCCGCAGGTCAGAAGGGGGCGGTTCCATACTTCGACATATACTTTGGGGCGGGATGCGACAGGAATTCTATCCGCCTGTTTCTTGAACTCTTCCAGAGCTTTGGAGAAATGCATGATTTCAGCATCAGCCGCCGCCTTGCAGTTCAGGAGTTCTCCGAGCGCTTTTACACATTTGATATAGTCGTCAAAATTGTTATTATCCAGCATGATTACTTTTGCGCCGAGACTTTCCATGGCCTGTTTTGAGGCCTGGTCTTTCAGCGCGGTGGAGATCACGTAGTCCGGTTTTACCGCAGCCAGGTTCTCCAGAAAAGGAATGCCGAAATTACCGACGACAGGTAAATTTTTAGCTTCCGCCGGATAATCGCAGCAACTGCTTCTTCCGACCATACAATTACCTTTGCCCAGCAGAAAGATGATTTCCGTGATGCTTGGCGACAATGATACGACCCGTGACTCCTGAGTAGTTGGCGCGGATTGTGCCGCCAGTCCCAGGCAGATTAACGTTACAGCTAAAACTGATCTCATGGTTTTCCCATATATTTCAAGCTTTACGAGGATTTCAATGAGGGTGAATTTCTGACTTGGCGGACGGACACCGCTAACAGCGGTTTTGGAGCTCTTCATTTTTCTGTTCTTCCTGATTATTGTGTTGCGCGCACATTCAAACCGAACAACAAGCAACGGCAGGACCTGACTTACAGCGTTTAACGCCGATCACAGTTGCGCGACAGCCCCCGGTTCTCACGGGAGTTCACTGCTCAAAACTTGTTATATACAAGGCATGAATATAGTCCCGATCCATGAGAAAGTCAACATTATTTACTTTCGAAGCATAAATTGCCCTGCAAATTATTATTGCGCGATGTATGTTACTTCAGATTTACTTAAATTTTACACAGGAATATAGAATTATGAGCATAGCGCCGGATTCAAACCGTTACTCACAAATGATTTATAACCGTTGCGGACGAAGCGGCCTGAAACTGCCGGCAATCTCTTTCGGGTTGTGGAACAATTTCGGCGATAAAGATCCGTACGAAAATAACCGCGATATGATTTTCCGGGCTTTTGACCTGGGGATAACCTATTTTGATCTGGCGAATAATTACGGGCCGCAACCCGGAGCCGCCGAAACCAAATTCGGACGGATACTTAAAGAAGGACTGGCGAATTATCGCGATGAACTGATTATTTCCACCAAAGCCGGTCATCTGATGTGGCCGGGGCCTTACGGCGATTGGGGTTCCCGTAAATATCTGCTGTCCAGCCTGGACCAGAGCCTTAAACGCATGGGGTTGGAGTATGTGGATATCTTTTATTCACACCGGCCAGATCCGGATACTCCGCTGGAAGAAACGATGGGCGCGTTGGATCGGGCGGTGCGCAGCGGTAAAGCGTTGTATGTCGGTTTTTCGTCCTATCCGCCGGACAAGGCACGGGAAGCATCGAAAATTCTGCGCGAACTCGGAACTCCGTGCGTAAATCAGTTGAACCGGTACAGTATGTTCAACCGCACTGTTGAAGAAGGCCTGCTGAACACGCTGGAAGCCGAAGGTATTGGCGCGACTGCGTTCTGTCCGCTGGCGCAAGGTGTTTTGACCTCGCGTTACCTCAACGGCATTCCGGATGATTCCCGCGCCGGCAGGGGTATTGTTTTCCTGAAAAAAGAAACCATCACCGAAGAAATTGTATCTAAACTTCAGTCATTGAATGCAATTGCCTTGAATCGCGGTCAGTCGCTGGCGCAGATGGCGCTGGCCTGGGTGCTCAAAGATAAACGCATTACTTCGGTTTTGACCGGAGCCAGCAGAATCGAACAGATTGAGGACAATGTCAAGACTTTGAACAATCTTAATTTTTCAGATGAAGAACTGGAACAGATCGAAGGCATCCTGCAAAATAAACCGGCATGAGCAGTAACTCAGCGCCATTCGGTTATCGCGTCAACCGTAAATTTCGGCACATGCAGGACGTCATTGTCATCCAGGTAATATTCGACCGGCATTCCGGCGGAAATGTCCTCTTCGACCGGCGACTCGTCTGGATATCCAACCGCAAGCAGGTAAATCACTGCTGAATCTTCCGGCAGGGCGAGTATCATATCCACATTTTCCCGTCTGAAAGCGCCAATCCAGCAGCAGCCGATGCCCAATGAATAAGCGGCAAGCGTCATACTTTGAATCGCGGCCCCGGCATCGGCATGAATGATATTGCTGCTGTCTTTGGGACCAACAACCGCAATAAAAGTTAAAGGCGCGGTCTTGCCGGGTTCCGGGTTGCGGCGCGGCTTGACCAGTCCGGCCCAGGCGGTATTTGCAAAAATACCGGACACCAGTTCCGGCGCTTGAATAACGATATAACGCAACGGCTGGATATTACCGCCGCTGGAGGATAATCTGGCGGCATTAAGCATTTCCCTGATTTCGGACTGCTTAACCTGAATCTGCTTAAAACGCCGGACCGTTCTTCTGCCCTGAACTGCTGCCGATAATTCCATACGTACCCCTCCAAATTAATCGGTGATAACCGCAATCGCACTGTTAACATTGCCGAAAGGCGCGCTGACTTGAATTCCCTGCACCGCGGAGCGAATTGCGGCGACACATTCCCTGGCGATTTCAATGCCTTCCAGCCGCTGGGCCTCCCTGGTTTCGGCTTTGGCCATGCGTTCCATAATCTCATCCGGAACAACTACGCCCGGCACTTCATTTTTCATGAACTCGGCGTTGCGATAACTGGACAACGGCCAGATACCGGCAATTACCGGTATCTTCAAATCTTTGATGCTGTCCATGAATTTCAGCAAAGGTTCAACCGAAAACACCGGCTGAGTGATGATGTATTCAGCGCCGGCTTCAACTTTTTCGCGCAGTCTCCGGAGTTCGCGGTTCATATCTATGGCATTGGGATCGGCCCCGGCCCCGGCGAAAATCGCGGTCGGCGCTCCGATGGTCTTGCC
>TBL_comb47_HYPODRAFT_10000842_pt1 | contig 40262 bp, 27 predicted proteins | sample TroBogypolimnion_40_FD_10682 | JGI IMG/M metagenome (IMG submission 10682)
AGCACCATAAACCAGACTCTGTTCGATATCTGCGGTTTTAGATGGACCTGATATAAACACACCAAATCCGGTACCCGCCATATTGAGCTTGTGATAAGCCTCTGTCATATTGCTCAGAATCTTAGCTGAATCCAACCTGATGATTACCATTTGAGCAACAAACGGGACCAAACGATTTGGAAAATCCGAATCATCCAGCCATATCGCTCCGTTTTCGGCAACTCCCAAATGGCCTTCCAAGATAATTGTATCAATTTGATCGAGCTTCTCTTTGGAACAATTAGCACTATATTCATCCCTAAATCCATTTTTGCCGATTTGGTGTACTTCCGGAAAATGGAATGAAAGATAAGAGTCAATCTCTTCATTCAGACTCAATTCAATAAACTCTGCCCCGACCTGGTTCAGGCTTTTCTTAAAGATTTCCAGCAATTCCTTTCCCGATTTTGGATCAGTAACCTCCAGATATTTCGGCAAAGGTGTGAACTCAGGTTTATTCTGTTTGATTGTATTTAAAATATTATCCCTGCTCATTTTCAGACCTCCTTTCTAAAGAATTTTTCGTGTACCATTGTTTGAACGATTGCTGTGGCGCTTCAGGCAATTCCCGTTCTCTTCCCCAGACATTGATTTGGTGGTAAACCATATTCCCTGGTAAATTCCGGATTGCCCAGCGCGCGATCTTTCCTGCCCAGTTGTATAAGGCATTTTGAGCTAAAACCTTCCCGACAATTTTCATTAAATACCTTTTCGAAAGAGGTAATAATTTCTTTTCACTTATTTCCTGTCTCCAATCATAAAGCAGGTCATGAATATTAATTTTTACCGGACAAACATTGGTGCAGGATCCGCAAAGCGTTGAGGCAAATGGCAGATCCTTAAATTTATTGATATCCGAATCAGGGCCTAGAATTGACCCAATCGGACCGGGGATAACATAATTATAACTGTGTCCGCCACTCCTCCTGTATACAGGGCAGGTATTCATGCATGCTCCGCACCGGATACATTTAAGAGAGTTTCTATAGGTTTCATTGCCCAGAAGTTTTGATCTTCCATTGTCGACAATGACCACATGCATCTGTCCACCTGCCTTTGGCTTCCGGTAATGAGATGTATAAGTGGTTATTGGCTGTCCAGTGGCGCTTCTTGCAAGCATGCGCGTAAAAACAGCCAATTCATTAGTTCCGGGGATAATTTTTTCAATACCCATGCAATGAATTTGAATCTTGGCAGCATGAACACCCATATCAGCATTCCCCTCATTGGTGCAAACAACAACTGTTCCTGTGTCGGCGATGGCAAAATTAACCCCGGTTATTGCAACATCAGCAGCCAGAAATTTTTCACGAAGATGGGAACGTGCAGCAGCTGTCAAATATTGCGGGTCTGAATTTCCTTTTGCTGTTTTAAGTTTTTCTTCGAATAACTCTCCAATCTCTTCTTTTTTCAGGTGAATGGCAGGTAAAACAATATGGCTTGGAGGCTCATTTCGAAACTGGATAATCCGTTCTCCGAGATCTGTGTCAACAACTTCCAGCCCGTTCTTTTCAAGAAAAGGGTTCAGTCCGCACTCCTCTGTAAGCATAGACTTACTTTTTACAATTTTTTTCGCACCATTCTTTTGGATTATCCTGAGAATTAAATCATTAAATTCTTGTGCATCACTTGCCCAATGTATAGTTGCCCCATTCCCAATGACCTTTTCTTCAAATTGAAGTAAATAATTGTCCAGATTGGATAGTGCATGATTCTTTATTTGAGAAGCTTCTTCCCGCAAATCTTCCCATTCAGGAACAGACCAGGCTGCCCTGTCCCGTTTTTGGCGAACCATCCATAAGGTCTGGTCGTGCCAGTCAGCCCTATTTTCATCCTTAAGAAATTGAGCAGCTTTTTCTGAATGTCCTATCATAACCGGTTGCAGTTTAGAATTTCAGCAATATGTACTACCTTGGTATCCCAATTTTGCCGTCTGATGATTCCTTCCAGATGCATCAGACAAGACATGTCGGTTGCAGTGATTATTTCAGCACCTTTAATCTGATGATCACGAATCCTTTCTTTACCCATTTTGACTGACACTTCAGGCTCAATTACTGAAAATGTCCCCCCAAATCCACAACATTCATCTTTCCTGTCCAGTGATATAATCTCGATTCCTTTTGCCTTCCCAAGTAGTTGATGAACTTTGGAGAATTGTTTCGCAACCAATTCTGAGGGCATCCCCAATTTGAGCCCGCGTAAGCCATGACAACTTTGGTGAATGCCCACTTTGTGAGGATATTCAATCTTTAAATCCTCCATCCCCAGCACATCGACAATGAATTCACAAAGTTCATAGGTATTTTGACGGACTTTTTTCACCTCATTTGTCTGATCCAGAATATTGTAATGCTCCCGGATATAATAAACGCAACTTCCGGAAGGGGAAACGATGTAATCAAATTCGCTGAAATTCCGGACAAAGTTTTTGCATACCGGGATAGCTTCCTTATGAGCTCCACTATTTGCAAGTGGCTGTCCACAACAGGTTTGCTTCAATGGATAAACAATATTCAGTCCAATCTTGTGGAGTAATTCCAATGTGGCAATCCCTACCTTTGGATAAAACTGGTCAATATAACAGGGAATGAAGAGGCCAACTTTAATCATTTTAAAGGTTTTTATTTTGAAGTAAATTTAGGATCTTAAAGCAAAAAGATTCATTTTTTGTCTCACCAATTCTTTCATCTTTTCATAAACCGGAACATTATAAACATCAATAGGCGAAAATTTTGTTTTGTGAATTTCTGCCTGGTAAGACATACTTTCAATATAAACCTTGTGGAGTTCGGTCGCAAGGTTTATTTTGCAGATTCCAAACCTGATAGATTGCTGAACATCAGTGTCTGGCGTATTGGAACCTCCATGCAATACAATCGGGATTCTTACCAGATCACTTATTTTTTTCAGCCTTTCCAAATCAATAAATGGTGCTTCCTTGTAAAATCCATGTGAGGTACCAATGGCAACAGCCAGTGCATCAATACCTGTCTGTTTTACAAACTCCAAAGCTTCTTCAGGAACAGTGAGGAAATTTTCACAATCAACGGTTTCTTTCGGAAGTAATCGTCCGAGTTCGGCCTCTACTGAAATATTGTGTGGATGGGCGATTGCTACAACTTCTTTGGTCATTTGGATATTTTCTTCCATAGGCAGATCAGAAGCATCAATCATCACAGATGTAAAACCATATTGCACTGCTCGTTTTACCTGATCAATAGTTTTGCCGTGATCCAGATGTAATACAACAGGAATATCCGTATTCTCCGCCATCACCCTAACCAATGCAGCAAAATCGCGTGCTTTATCGTCATTAAACAGACGATTAAATATTTGAACGATGACAGGCAGTTTTTCCTCCGTTGCACAATCCACAACCGCTTTCAGGCTTTCGTAATTTCCAATATTAAACGCACCAATGGCGATATTTTTTTCTTTCGCAATTGCGAGAGCTGTTGCTAATGTAACTAATGGCATATCTTTTTTTTAATGATTTGTTTAATTTAAACCTTGTTTTCTTGACAATCTTTCACTGTGACAATCTCAATATCAAGCCATTTGCATAAGTCGATCAGATCGTCGTAGTTGTTATTGTGAACCACTACATAATGGTGTGCAAAACCTTGGTAAATTATTGTTTCAACAAGCTTTTTTACATCAATGTCGAATTTGATAATTAATGGATTACCTTTAATAAGCTGCTTCGTATCGAGTGCATTTCCGGTAGTCAGCAGCAAGCGGTGCCCCTTATTCCCTTCCCCAAAACTGCAGAAAGTAACTGGTCCGGATTTTAAGGGGAACTCATAAGTTACCCCTTTTTTATTCCCTCCGTCAATGGAGCCATGTTTACACAATTTACCCATGCAATTTGTTTTGCATAAAGTTTCAGAGGCCGCCCCACAATGCCAAACAATCCCGGAATTATCTTTTTCATCGTATGATATAAAATCGCAGAAAAACGGCACCTGCGAACACAGCAGATAATTAATGATCATATTCACCGAACCATTGATGTCTGATTCACAAGCACAAATAATTCCATCAGTTGACAGGAAACTTAGGCACGAGCATACCCCTATTCCATAAATGTCGCCAAACTCTGACCAGCATTTAATGGCATAGGCATCCAGATGATACTTAATTGCAAGTTTTCTGAAGGAAAGGTATAACCTGACACTTTTCAGCAGCTCTTCGTCGGTTACCTGGTCTCTTTCAATAGAAATAAATCTGGGAAGAACTTTGTCAATCTCTTCAGAATTTATTTGATCAGCAACATGGATCACTTCAAGAAGTGTGATATATTGAACCTCCACACCCAAAATCCTGCGCAGTTCGAGTTCATTGAAATTGGAAGTATAGAAACCTGGTACTCGTGATCCTACCAGCCCAATCTTAATTCTTCTCAATGTTTTGATGACCGACAGAACCCGAAAAACCGGTGCGATTTTTTCGGAAACGGATTCAACTGAGGAGAAAATATACTTGTATTTCCGCTTTAGTTTTGTAAGTATAAAAGCATTCAGATTTGATGCGCAGAATGAATTTATTTCAAGTCTGCCACCTGTCATAGGCACTTCAGGTATTGACCATAAAACAACAGGAGCTGCGATTGCGGTAGCTAAAATTGCTACTATCGATCCTGGGGCAAATCCAATAAATTGAATAAGAATAACGTCTACATGCATATATTTAAAATACTCACAGGCCTGATATGCTTCGTCATCATTAGTTGCGATAAAATCGGGTGCCACAATATCCACTCCAGGATTTCGCTTGAGCTCTTCGATGCTCTGTTCGCGGGTCTTATACCCCCGATCATTGAGCCAGCTCCCTTTTGCAAGAGGAATATATGCGATTTTTAACTTTTCTTGTTTCTCTGATATCATTTGTTTTTCCCTTTCGTTTGTAAAAATTGTTCTACTTCACTGGCAGTTGAAATACCTGTTCTTCCTCCAAATTTCATGCATTTAATTGCTGCAGTTGCACTTGCAAATTCAATTATCCGATCCATTTCCCAGCCCTGTATATAGGCATACACGAATGCTCCATGAAAAACATCGCCTGCCCCAGTAGTATCAATAACAGGTACCTGGAAAGCATTTTTCTGAATCACGCCATTTGGTGTAACTGCAAAAACCCCGTTTTTTCCGCAGGTTACCGCAGCGACAAGGGATCGGGAATGGAATAATTTTCCAGCGGCCTTTTGAACATCACTTTCTCCGGTGTATTTTAGTGCGAACGATTCAGAGGCAATACAAATGTCTGCAAGCCCGACAAGAATACTGATATCAGGAAGTATTGTTCCTGCATCTAGCGAAACGATTATTCCATTCTCTTTGGCTATTCTGGCCGCTTTTATGGCAGCCTCCGTATTATGTCCATCAAGGTGCAATATATTCAGCGACTTAATGAATTCAGGATCAATCTGGTCAGGATCCATTGGCAGTGAAGTTCCTTTGGTCCAGGCAATGCTGCGCTTTCCGCTTTCTTTTTCAATCCAGCAGAATGCTACTGGAGATTCCTTGCCGGGCTTTACCTGAATATGGCTTGTGTCAACATTTTCATTTTTCAGTCCTCTAAGGATTTCTATGCCTCGGCTATCATTTCCAACTGCCCCGATAAAAGCAGTTTGCGCACCCAGCCTTGCTGCCGTAACAATGGCTGTTGCTGATGGCCCTCCGCCCTGAACCAGATTCTGAATGATCTCTACCTTTTCGTCCAACGGAATGTGAGGCAGTATGCACAAATAATCAAGTCCGCAAAATCCGAGTCCGGCGATTTCAATTCGTTTCATTTTTGCTGCTTCAGTAGGTTTTCGCGTTTGATTACCCAACTGTAGTTATCGTCGGGTCTTGAAAGGAATAACCTCTTTTCTCCCGCCATTATCCAAAGCATATAGAGTGAATCAACCGGTGACGTGCCAACCGGATGATAGCCATCGGGTAAAATGGTTGTATCGCCATTTCTCACCAGATAGGCATTATCTCTTGACCGATCATCAGTATAGCTGATTTGTATTCCGAAGCCTGTTTCAGGATTTATGCGGAAGTGATAAACTTCATCCATATCTACCTCCAAAGGTAAATTGTCGTTGTCGTGGCGATGCGGTGGAAAGGCCCAGTTTCCGGCTGGAATAAAGGTCTCACCGATAAAAAGGTATTCAGAATTGACATTTTGGTCGATAATAAAGAAGGCCTTCCTGGTCCAGTTCAAAACCCCCAGATTTACCTCCCTGACATCATCTGGACCGATTAAAACCGGAGCATATTTCATCGTGGATTCTGCCGAGCAAATCCCGATTTCAATATCGGTTATCGCATATATTTCATATGAAGTATAGGATGGCAGGTAAACCGTGGTTGGTTTACCTGAGAATACATCTTTCCTTCTACCTATCTTCTCAAATCTGAAACCATTTCCGACTATACTGCACGTTCCCGATAAGATCACAAAGGCAGATTCATTTAATTTTGTGTCCCCGTTATATGAGTTTCCGGACTCAAGCTTTAAAAGATCGAACATTACCTTTTTAAGACCACCCTCACCTTTGCTGACGACATTGGAAAAACCAAGACTTGTCGAATATTTCTTTAATAATTTCATACCCATTTTCCTTTTTAAATGTTAAAATGTTTTATTTAATGAACGATTAAAATTATTTATCAAAAGCTATAATTCCCGTGGACTCTTACCTTCGCGCCAGTGATCTTCAATTTTTTCAAGAGTAATCCCTTTGGTTTCAGGAATATAATAATAGCCCCAAAGTAAGTCCGGCTATTCCAATACCCGCATAAAGCCAGTATGCACCTGATAGCGTGAATGCATTCACCAATTTGAGAAAGGTAAATGCCACAACGCCATTAAAGAACCAGTTGGAAACTGAACCTATACTCATGCCGATACCTCTTACTTTTAGCGGGAAGACTTCAGAAATTAAAAGCCAGCCCAATGGGCCAAGGCTAATAGCATAAAAGGCGATGTAGAAAAACATAGCTGAAAGTGCAAAATATTTTAGACTACTCCCCAGCATTTTATCGAAATAGAAGAATAATCCAATTGCAATGAGTGAAACAACAGTGCCTGAAACTCCGAAAAAATACAATTTTCGCCTTCCAAAACGATCAAGTAGAAAAATAGACAAAACAGTAAAGATAAATCCGACGATACCGATTAATATCGTTGGGATAATTGATTGAGTGTTACTCGATATACCAGCCATTTTAAATACTTGCGGAGAGTAATACAGAAGTGTATTCAAACCTATGCATTGCTGAAAAAACATGATTCCAATCGTTATGATCAATGCATTTCGCAACCAGGGTTTGAAGATCTCGCGATAGGAGGCCGACTCATTCTGATGTGCTACATCAGTTTTCATTTTTCTGATTGATTCTTCAATCAGTTCAGGTTCTTCAACCTTATTTAAAATGGCACGGCCTTTTGCTTCAAATCCCTTGGAAATAAGCCATCTCGGTGTTTCAGGAAGGAACATCATTCCTGAAAAAAGTATCAACCCGGGAAAAACCCCTATGAAAAACATCCATCTCCAGCTGTATGGATTGGCATCATTAGCAATAGCATAATCGCTGATAGATGCCAATTTGAACCCGATAGAAATCAATAGCTGATTCAATGTAACCAATGCTCCGCGTAAACGTGTTGGTGATATTTCAGAGATATACAAAGGCACTGCAAAGGATGCAATACCAATTGCTATACCAGTAAGAAGTCTCCCAATGACCAGAAAAATAACGGTCGGTGCAGCCCCGGCAATATATGACCCGACAGTCGCCAGGAAAGCTGAAATTAAAATAACCTTCTTCCTACCCAGAACATCGGCAATCTTCCCGCAAAACAGCGCTCCGAGCACTGCGCCGATTAACGCAGCGGATGCAATCCACTCCAGTTGAGACGATGTGACACCCCATCCTTTAGTATCCTGGAGAAAAATTCCTGCTCCTGAAATTACACCTATATCAAATCCGAAAAGCAAACCACCAGTTGCTGCAATCGATGCAACTACCACAACAAAGGTTTTACTGACTTTTTTCTTCTCTGATAACATGATCTGACTTATAAATCGAATTAAATTAGTCCGGCAACAAACTCTGCAATATCCAGGACCTTAATATCGGTGTGATTGCCAATGTTGTTTTTAGCGGTAGCTGATAAGGTGATTATTCGTTTACAATTGATATCATTTGCCTGAATTCTGATTTTTTCTCCCAGTTTATCCCCTTGGGTAAATATCTGATCGTTGTAAGTGAATGCTGCCTCGCCCGTTGAAAGTAACTTTTCGCGGTTCCAGCGCATTTCGATGAAATTTTTGCCTGCCGAGGATGTGATAATCTCCCTGGGAGAATCATAAATGTTATTGAATCGGCCAAGGAATTCAGAATCGGCCAGGGTAATTGGTTCCTCAGTCTTTTTCAACACAAGCTCACCTGATCTTAGGGCATCGGCAAGGTATTGTGTAAGATGAATGATTTTCACTTCCTCTGGAAAAGCTAGTCCCCATTTTGGATAATCATTTATAAATCCATCATATTCCAATGGATCTGAAACCAGCAAAGTTTTACAACCCGAAACAGAAATCCTTTTGAATAGTTGGGTGGCTTTTGAAATTGCATCTTCTTTAAATCCGAGCATATCAAGTACTTTTCCGCTTGTTGGTTCATTATTTAAAAGGCTGAAGCTCATTTTTAATTTGCTCAGAATCTGAACAACAGCTTCGGCAATTTCAGGATTTTTAAACGCGGTTTCAGAACCCATAAAGTACAATATATCTGCTTTTTGTTCTGTAACATTAGCCGAAAATGATTTGGATGTATCAATCTGCCAGGAATTGTTATTTGCCACTAAAGAAGTTTTGATTGCTTCAACAACCGGAGGTGTTAAATTGCATTGTACAATATCCCTGCGTGCGAATTTGATCATGTCTGGAATATGCTGGCCTCCCACTTCGTAACCGGCACACCAACTCATGCATGACCCACAAACGAAACAATTGTATACTGCTTCTATAGCAGAATCACTGTACTCCTTTTCGCCATAATAAACGCTGTGCAATAACATAGCCCTGCCTCTTGGCGTGTCTGATTCCCTGTAGCTGATGAATGCTGAAGGGCAAGCCTGCTTACACATCGGACAATACCGGCATGTCTTAATCGTATGTAAATTGTTTGTTGATATTGTTGTCATAATATTTTTATTAATTTAAGTGCCTGTTTATACTCCAAACCCCAATTTGCCAGGATTCATAATTCCATTAGGGTCCAGGGATTTCTTCATGTTCTGAAGAATTTCAAACGAATTTCCATAAAGCTCAGGAACCAATCGGCTTAATTTCAAACCGATACCATGGTGTTCATTCAATACACCACCTGCTCCCATCGCTGCACGCAAGGCATCATTCCAGATACTGTTATGGAGATAAAGTAATTCGTGAGGATCGTCAGGTGGAGTTTCAATAATAAACCGGGCGTAAAGCATGCAGCCCCAATTAAACCAATGAGAGAAATGACCGATAAACCTTGCCTGAGGATATTTGGTGTTGAGCACATTCTTCATTGCATTAAAAATATTTTCAATATTGCTGTAAGTTGAAACGGTGTCCAGGGTGCCAAAACACTGAGGCAAACTGAACATATATGGAGGAAAAAAGAATTTATATCGGTTTTCCCACCATTGTTGACCCAAATCTTCACCTAAATCTTCTCCTTCTTCTTCGTCAGCAATTTCTTTGGCGTATTTCAATTGCATGTCAACCATCTCTTTACGTCCGTCGAAACCGTAAACCATGTAGGCNCCTTTTTTGTCAATTCCCAAAACTTTATGGATTACCTCTTTGGTCTCATCTTCGCTGTACAATCTGATTACTGCAGGCTGAAGTTTTTCGGTCATCAATCGTTGTCCGACCTTCAAGCCGGTAGCCAGGTCTTTAAAAATAAATGCCCTGAATTTCCGCACTTCAGGAATTTTATTGATAGTAAGAGTCACTTTTGTCACAACTCCCAGCGTGCCTTCAGAGCCAATAAATAATTGGTTTAGGTCCGGGCCGCAGGCGGTTTTGGGTACAGGCAGGCTTTTAATGATCTCTCCTGTTGGAAGTACAACCTCCATGTTGACGATCATATCCTCAAGTTTGCCATATTTGGTCGATAATACACCTGTGCCACGATGGGCAATAAATCCACCTACTGTAGCACAATTTGCCGAAGCCGGGTCGTGCATGGTTGATAATCCGAATCTTTCCAATTCCCATTCCAGATGTTTCATGATAATACCGGTACCAACTTCCACAGTCATCGAGTTTTGGTCTATGAAAAAGATCTGATCCATTCTTTTGGTATCGAGGATAATCCCACCGAAAACAGGAAGAGCGCCACCCTGGGATCCGCTGCCACCTCCCCAGGTAGTAACGGGGATCTTATAGTTATTAGCGATTTTCAGAATACGCGAAACTTCCCTGGAATTGGCAGGATGGACGATAAAGTCTGCCGATGGGCGGGTCAGATCCCTTCCTTTCTGACGGTCGTGCCACATCTCAGGGATCCAAAAATAATCGACCGAATAAACCTCCTTATCGGAAGATTTTGTTGATACATAATCCTTGCCGACAATGTCCTGCAACTCGAAAAGGACCATATCAAACATGTAAGAGTTTTGTTCTAATTTCATTGTGAATAGTTTATTTTTACTGATTCCTTTTAATTTATTATCTAATTCATATTCTGGTAAATATCTTTGAGCCTGTCATGTATCTCAAGATACAGCTTGAAAAACATGTTGTATTTCTGATGGTTTGAATCGTTTGGTTCAAAGATTTTATCAACTTTTAGACTCTTTTGAACTGCTGTGACTACATCAGGAAAAACACCGATCCCGACTCCTGCAATCAAGGCCGAACCATAGGATGCATCTGTAACAGATGGTCTTATCACCTTTTTCCCGAATACATCGCAAATGATTTGCGACCAGATATCGCTTTTCGCTCCACCTCCGATGATGATAAATTCGGTAACTTCCAGGTTCAAATTTTCAATCAACCTGAAACAATCCTTGAGCGAGTAGGCAACGCCTTCCATCAGGGCTTTGATGAAATGTCCCTTTTGATGGGACATTGAAGCCCCTATAAAACTGGCCCTCAAATGTGGATCCCAATATGGAGCTCTCTCACCCAATAAGTACGGATGAAAAATTAAACCACCGGAACCAGCAGGTAATGAGTTAATTAAATTCTCCATAAGCTGGTATGCATTAATCCCGTTGGCTTTTGATTCTTGCGTTTCTTCAAAACAAAAATTATCACGGAACCACCTCATGGCGTAGGCAGCTGTATTAGTAGCAGCAGCAGTATACCACAGACCAGGGACGACATGTGAATAGGTTAAAGTGAGAGGATTTGGATTTGGACCATTCGTCATTAAATTGACATTCCCGGCTGTGGCTAACTTGATGATGCATTGTCCAGCGTTAATAGCTCCTGCAGCATAATCCTCGACAGTAACGTCAGAGGTTCCGCATACGACAGGAGTGCCTTCAGATAACCCGGTAATCTTAGACGCTTCGATCGTGATTTTGCCCACAATATCAGTCGGAGAAAATATTGGCGGCAATACTTCAGTTGGTAACCCAATCAATTGACATAACTCTTTTGACCACTCTTTTTTCCCAATATCAAACAATAAGGTTCCCTGAGCATCAATGTAGTCAGTTTCCCAACTCCCTGTCAGTAAATAGCGTATGTAGTCTTTCACAAACATAATCCGGTGGATCTTTTTAAAGTTGTCAGGTTCATTGTTCTTCACCCATAATAATTGAGGGAGAGTCCATGTTGGCGAAACCTTCTGATATGTAATCCTGAAAATTTCAGATCCCCATCCTTTTTCCAGGTAAGCTACCTCATCTGCACTTCGATGGTCTGTCCACATAATTGTAGACCTGATTACCTTCATTTGCCTGTCCAAAAGAACTGCATTATGAGTTGAGCCATCCAAGGCGATCGAACTGACGTTTTTCAAATCAATATTTTTCGATTTTCTTATTTTTGTCAAACAGGTGGTTAGGGCTAAAATCCAGTCACCGGGATTTTGTTCACTCCAGGATGGTTTGGGATGAAAGGTTTCATATTCTTCCGAAAACTCCGCCATAATATTTCCAATCACATCGATGACTGTAATTTTACACCCACCAGTCCCAAGATCAATTCCTAAAAGCAGTTTATCGCCCATTTTTATAATTAAAAGTTAAGTGTAATTATCCCCCTTTCGCCCTGAAAATCACTGCCGGACACTTCCAGGATCAACATTTTTAGATTCTCATTATATGCCGTTGATTTGATCTGCAGATTATTATTTGATGAATCAATTGTTTTAGGCTTAGCACATTTCAGTTTAACAAATTGATTACCAAACATTTTTATCCTGAACTTTAGATTGTTTTCACTCGTCTCAATGCTATAAATATTATAGGTACCATCGTTCAAAATGCAATTCTCTATTAGCTGACTGCCAAATGAATATTCCAGCCGGTAGATCTTTTTCTCAAGTATAGGAAGATATAGAAAGGCAAATCCACCATCTTCGAGATAGCCGCAGATCTTTTGATGATCAATTGAGGCTGAGGATATATGTTCGTACCTGTTTAGTTTTATCTTGATTACCATATTCCCCAGTAAATCATTTTTATAAACTTCATCTGGCATGCCACAATTGTCAATTACTATACAATTTTCCAGCTTATCTGTAATTTTTGAGTAATTATTATAGAGCCATTGCGAATGCAATTGTTCAGTATTCTTTGCCACATACCGTCCAGAGCTCTCCTGTACCCTTTTATAATAACTAATAAATTGTCTGCTTACCTGAGCCTGGAGGTAATAATCTTGTGCCAGCCAGTTAGCCCAATGGGATTCTATAATATCGCTTTCCTGAATTTCAAGGGGAACCGAGGGGAGTGCTCCAAGACGCCACCATTCATTTCCATAATTAATTCTGTTTATCACGTGGACACCATGGTCAATGCCACCACTATTCTTTCCTTCGGGTGGGTTCAATTCTGCTATGTATGAAAAATCGGTATTTGCATATTTAACTCCATTTTGATGCAGCAGTTTACCCAAGCTATAATCTTCCTCGGGATTCCAATAGTAGCTGTAAGAACCGGGTACAAAACTTTCAGGTAACGAATGACCGTTTTCAGGGGTCAGACCATATTGGGCCAGGATTTCCTTAAAGCATCTGAAATGATCCACCATGATCTCTTCCGGCCAGGGTTTTTTATCCTCGCGGTTATACCATTCAGCCCTGACTTTGTGCATCTTCTCAGGCCAATATTCATGTCCGACCCCATGTATACCAAATTCAAGAAATGCAGCGTTATCCCTAACGTAACCCATTATTTCATTCTGTTCATCACATACAATTTCTGAATTGTCCCAATCTTTTCCATGCATCGTAGTTGTCGGATATTTGGCACAAACATTAGCTCTGTCCATCTCGCACAGCACAAACAATCCCTGGATCCTGACGCCAACAGCTTTCCCTACTTCTATAATAGCACTGTAATCACTTTGCTCCATGTGTTTGTTGATGCCGGTACGATAAGGGCCCTGACTGCCATTTGCGCCAATACTGGTGCCAATATTCCAACCTAAATCATCAATGGCAAAAGCAAAAGCCCTCGGAATTATAATTTCATGTTCATTGTTCTCAATCAAAGACATGGTTGTAGATCTGTTTTAATTGCTTAAATACTTATTGGAGTTCTGATTGTATCTTCATCAGTAAATAACACCCAGTTTTCATGTTCCTGAACCCATGTAACCGGATAATCGTCGCCAATTTCACCAAGTACAGCGATACGAACTACGGTTGTGGCCCAGTCAATACCGGGAATGCCACTTCTGGTCATTAGTAATACCTCATCTGCCGCTAACAATTGATTTAGTCCTACTGTAATTCCTCTGCGCGGGAAATTTTCAAGATCGCCACCGATACCGGACCTGATTGCTCCTAATGTTGCTGTAAAGTCATTGATAAAAGTAACCCGCGGATCAGTATTCCTTATCCATGGCTCTGGTTCATTGAAGGCCAGGTGACCATGGACTCCCACTCCGGCATAGGTAACATCAAGGTGTTTGGCTGCGATCCATCCTCTTAGTTGATTCAAATTTGCTGCTGTAGGAAAGATGACTTTTGAAAAATCAGGAAGTAATTCCTTATCAATAGTTTCGAAGATTTTATACAATTGTCCTCTCAAACTCAGGTAGTGGGTTGAAGGTATCTCCACTCCATTGATGTCGGCATACTCATCCATAAAGAAAAAGTGAACGTTTGCTAAAGAGATGCGTTCGCTGTTCACCATTTCTACAAATATTGGATATTGCTGCCAGGGACCAAATGGGAATATTCCGGCAGTTTCTTTACCCTTTGAATTGTTGCTCACAATCAGATTTCGCATATGCTCAGCGAAATACTGATAGATTTCCCAGGTATCTTTTAAAATAATCAAGTGTTTGCCAGCTTTGGCTTTAACCTCTTCAGCACTTAATTTATTGAGTGCCCTTACTTCATCGCCTCTTTTCATTTTTTGTATTAATTAATTTATATTATTTATTATCAGCTATTTATATCATTTTTGTTCGAATTTTATATCCAATTTTGCCGAAATAAAATATGAATAGATAAGCAGGAATGAATATCCAGTATCCGTTTTGATAATCATTTACAGTTGCAATTTCGTCCTTTTTAAAAATATCAATGATATATCCAAAAATCAATGGAATGATCGCTGCACCAACTAAGCTCATGACCATATATGATGCACCGGATTTTGTGAATTTTCCCAAATCGGCAATGGCAAGCGGCCAGATTGCTCCCCACATAATTGAATTTGCAAAACCAATTGCAACTAATAAATAGATTCCAATCCTACCAGTTAAAAATATTATGCCCCAGAAGCGATAATCCCAATAATTGCGAATAGTTTAAGGGCATTTGTCTGAGAGATGATCTTTGGAATCATCAATACTCCAAATATATAACCAACAAACATGCCGATTGGAACATACTTAGCATATCCTTCGAGATTTGTAGCACTCTGTCCATAAATGGTTTTAGCAAAACCGATGATAGAAACCATTGGCAACACTTCAACTCCGATATAAAAAAACAAAGCCAAAACGCCGAGAAACAAGTGTGGATATTGAAAGATGCTTGATTTGGAAGCCTGGTCTGAAATTTCATCAATTTGATCGCCTCTGCTTTCACCAGGAGCTTTCACTTCAGGCAAAGGAGCAAAGTTCATGAATACTCCTAATGCCACCAGAATAGCTGATATAACATAAAACGGAACCGCGACCTGACTTAATTTTACGTTATTTAAATTCAGAAACAAGCCAAGAAAAACGGGGCCTATCCACCATGCCAGTTTATTCATTATTCCCATTAAACACATCCGGCTGGCAGCGCTTTCCATTGATCCAGCTATAGTTACATATGGATTAACAGACGCCTGCAAAAGTGTTTTCCCAATTCCGACTACAAAAAGGGCCATTAAAAAAGTTGATAAGCTTACCCTGTCAGCGGATGGAACAAACAAAACCATCCCTAATCCCATTATAAAAAGGGAAAATACCATACTTCTTTTATAACCTGTTTTTCTGACAACCCAGCCGGCGGGTGCGCCAAAAATTACAAATGCAGAGAAAATGGCAACAGGAATCAAATAAGATTGAGTAACCGTAAGATGCAAGGCATCTTTGAGAAAAGGGGTTAGAAATCCACTGATGCCCACAGCGAAGCCAATCACAAAGTATAAAACACCAAGAATAAGCATTGGGATAATAAGGGTGTTTTTAGTTTTCAAGAATAGGTTGACTGACATATCTATTTCGGTATTGGTCTGGTAATTCGCTAAATTTTTCATCACCTTACAGATTTCAGCGGCACCTTCAGGGTTCCTGTCTTTTCTGAGATTAGTTCAAGAGTTGCAGTTCCGGCATCAGTTGTACTTTGAACTGTAACCATCAATTTTCCCTTGAAAAGCTTTCGGATATTGGTTTTGAAAAGCCCGGTATAATAAATATCACCATTGTCAAGGCCGATAAGCGAAGCTTCACCGTGAATGTTTACCTTGATTTCATTTGCTGCATCCGGGACGAGTGTTCCATTTTTATCAACAATCGAAATTTCTATCATCGAAATATCTTTGCCATCCGCTTTTAATAAAGTTTTATCAGGCTTTGCAATTAGTTTGGATGCCTCGGCTGCAGTTTTCAATACATCCTCAGCTACTTTTATTTTTGCAATATAGCCTATAGCTTTCAATGTCCCTTCCTTGTATTTCAACGGCCAAATTCCGTAATAATTCAGGTTCTTGTCGATTACCTTGGTACCGAGCGAACGGTTGTTGAGGAATAGCTCCACTTCGTCGCAATTGGAAATAACATAAACAGATACGCTATCCTTGGGGATCCAGTTCCATTTCGATTCCGCCGACTTCCAGTCCCATCTCGATTCAATCTTGCTGGTTTTTGATACGGCTAAATGGACTGTAGGCTTTTCGTTCCAATAAGCTTTAAATAGATAATATTCAGGCTTTTCAAAACCGGAGAGATCCAAAATTCCCCGCAAAAATCCACGTCGAGGATATTCATCAGACTCGCCCCAATAGTCAATTCCCACCCATATAAATCCACCAATGACATAATCCTTATCCCGGCACCAAATAAAACTCGGGAGTTGCTTGTTCGTCTCAGTTCCAATGCAAAGTTTATCAGGCCGCTTTTGATATTCCGGACCGTACATTTTATCTCCAAAATCCCTGTCAATGTAGTTGTACCCTGAAATATCAAGTGCATCAATAAAACCGTTTTGAGTTGAATACATATATTCATTACAACCTGAAGTAACAGGCCGTGTGTTATCCTCATTATGGCAAATGCTTATCAGTTTTTTTGCAATTCCGGTACCGCAGGATGCTTTCTGGTCGGGAATTTCATTTCCAATGCTATACATAACTATCGACGGGTGGTTACGGTCTCTTTGGATCATAGCTTTCAAATCAGTTTCGGCCCATTGGTTAAAGTAAAGATGATACCCATTTTGCGCTTTGCCCTGAGTATTGGCGGTGTAATTGTAAAACCAATCGGTTGTCCATTCGTCAAATGCTTCATCCATCACATAAAAGCCCAGGCTGTCGCATAAGTCGTAAAACTCAGGAGCAAAAGGAGTGTGAGCTGTGCGAACCGCATTGCAACCTGCTTCCTTTAGTTTCAGCAATCGGTCGCGCCAAACCTGAATGGGCACTGCAACACCAAATGAACCGGCGTCCTGATGCAGACAAACCCCTTTCAGTTTTTCAGGTTTATCATTTACAAACATCCCTTTGGCAGGAATATATTCCAATTTACGAATTCCAAAGGAAGTTACCTGGTCGTCAATAAGCTGACCATCGCAAAAAATTTCGCTTTTCAGATTATACATTTCCGGTGTTTTTGATGACCAGAGTTTGGGTTGATTAACCTGAATTTTCTGGCTTAACTGATTGCTTGACTGAAATTTAGTGCATTGTTTCATTATTTCAGCCCTTGCTACCTCAGTTCCATTTTTGTCTGAAATGGTTGACCTGAACACCAGGGTTTTTGTTACTAATTCCGGTTTGTAATTCCATTGGTCTGCTTTCCATTTTTCATAATCTTTATACGAGAAAAAATTGGTAGCAAATTCATAGTTTACATTTACGGTTGCTTTTTCGGTTGAGACTTCGGGAGTAGTTAGAAATACACCTTTGTAATTATCAAAGTGAACAAAATTGGTAGCTACCAGCCAGACATTCCGGTAAATACCTGAACCGGTATACCAACGGGCCGATTCTTTGAGTGAGTTATCAACCCTAACGGCGACAGTGTTTGTTTCCCCAGTTCCTTTTTTAAGGAATTCGGTTAGGTCGTATTGGAAAGTCGTAAAGCCATACGGATAACGGCCTAAAAAATGGTCGTTGATCCACACTTCGCTATTCATATACACGCCGTCAAATTGAACGATCACCTGCTTTTGTTTCATGGTTTCAGGTAGGACAAAAGTCTTGCGGTACCATCCAATCCCAATCGGGAAAAAGCCTCCGGAGCCGCCTCTCGATTCCAGGCAATCACCTTCAATGCTCCAGTCGTGAGGAAGAGTTAACACCCTCCATGAGGTATCAATATAATCTGAATTCCGATATTGAGGATTATCGCTTAGGGCAAATCGCCAGTCGCTGTTGAACAGCATTTTTACTCTCGCGCACATTGACTGGGCTACTGCTGAAGTTGATTTCAGAAATGTAAAAAGAAGAATCAGAAATAAGGTCTTTTTTGCAACCATTTTGACGGCTATTTTTTAACTCATTTATTTTGCTTTTTACCTGAATTGCACGTGCCAGTTAACTTTCTCAGCCTGTCCCTGAAAACTCAATTTTAACTGGTTTCCACTCAATTCATATTTTATAAATATTTCTTTATCTTTTCCTGTTGCAGCTTTTACCTGAGCAACTCCTGATCCTTCAGGAACATAAACAAAAAGTGAGTACGTGTCACCAATGACGGTCTCAGATGAACCGGACAAAGTATTCTTCGGACCGTCCCATTTGAGGCTAATGATTGAATAGGCGCCCGAAATATGTCTGGAATTTCCTATAAGCTGGGGATGATCTTGCAGCAGGTGTACCTGTAAAACCCTGGTGTCATGGGGTTCAATCTCAACCGTCAAACTGTCGTAGCATACTCCGAACAATTTCTGGTTCCANAAATCGAAAACGACATATTTTGTTCCTGATTCTATTCCCAACTTATCTGAAAATGAAATTTTTCTCTTCGTTGTTTCGCTCCGCCAGTTTGTCATTGCCACCACATCGTACATTCCTGAAATGGCATTTACTTTCAAATCAAGAATTTCGGGGTAGTTATGAATGTAAGAATCAGCGGTCACGTGTTTGAATTTGTCCCAGCTCATATTAGAACCACGGCTGTATAGATCAACCGGCAGAATAGGCATAGTAGGCATGGTCATTTTCAGCAGTTTTGCCCGGTCTTCAGGCAAATTATCCATAATGCCCGAGAGTGGATAAACAACACCGGTCAATGAAACATAGGAAGCAAGGGTGTGTGCTTCGGCCAGCGTTGTGCCAAATCCGTGCGACAAATCCTCCCGTGTTTTAGGGACATCGACATATTGCGGAACCATTTTAAGTCTTGCTTCCTCCACACTCATGGGAGGCGAAACATCGATGCCTTCGCTTGGCATGAGATAAATAACCATATGGTTTAAAAACGCATTGGAGTTTATAGAGCTGAACATCGCGTATGAACCTTGCCAGCTACAAAAAACATCCTGCCCATAGAAACTCGAATTGAAATAACCAACCCCGTTAATCGGAGTACCGGCTGAGCTTCCTTCGACAAATATTTTCGGACCTATCACATCTCGGATCAATTTCAGGCGGCTTCTGTAGGCAACAACCGGATCGATGGTTTTGTCGTAAAGCTTGGATTTGTCAATACTTGGAACATAGGCTGGCATTGAAAACTCCCCGTCGAATTTAAAATATTCAAAACCCCAGCCTGTCAAGGTGGTGAAAAGTGTTTTGAGCCAATCCTGAACTCCCGGATTCGTGTGATCGAGCGACGGAGTTGAATAGTTAATGACGATGTTTCCTAAGGTATCACGCAAGTACCAATCGGGATGTTTCTCAACACTGCCAGCGAAAGAATTTGGCACCAGCCATAATCCGGGATGAAGGCCTTTCGACTTGATATAATTTGCCAGCCATTGCGGGCCATGTGGAAATTTCTTTTGGTCCCAATTCGTTATCCAATTGTGCCTCAGCAGCTTTACGTGCGGAATCTAATCCTTCTTTCTGAATATAAATGAGTTCGTTTACCTTTCTGGCATCGTAACCATCATCAACCTGAACATATTTAAAACCATATGGTTTGAGGTTTGTAGAAAGCCAGTCGGCGTTGCGAACCACATCGCTTTCAGTTGCGTCATCATAGTATGCATCCCAGGAACACCAGGTAATCGGTGCAGTTGGAAACACCGAATCATCGAAGCGTGAATAAAATGGCACTCCAAGGATTTTGGTGAAGTAATCAGGAATCAAACGGATGATCGTATTTCCAGGTACCGGCATTGTAACATAAAGCAAATCGGAATGCTGTTGTTTCCGCTGAATCGTTGTTTGTTCAGAGAAAACAATTGCAATGTCCTTCGTGCGGTCAAAAAGAGAGGTTATGTTTGTACCTGAAACTTGTCCCAGGGCAAAAGTCATTACTTCCTGATTTTTGACTGGAAGAAAAGACGGGTTGCTGGCTATGCTACCTCCCCAACCGGTGATTTCTTCAGTTGCAGCCCAATTAACAGGAACCCCTCGCGAATCGACTAATCGAGCCACCACACGCTCGGCCGAAGCTGGGGCTTCAGCAGTAAGCAAGGCTTGTGCCGAAGTGCATGTTATGACCATGCTTTTGGGTTCAGGATTAAAAAGCCAGGTCGATTTTGGATTTTTAGTTTGTATTTGAAGTTGATGGTCATTCAGCTTTTGGGTAATCCAGCCTCTTGCAATTCGTATTCCTTCCGGATTCGACAAGTTGAGTTGTATATTCCCGAGTAACAACCCTAAACTCTCGTGTTCGATGCGTAAAAGGCCTCTCCCTTGGTCGGCCGAGATGGTCCATCCAAAATGTGAAATTGAAACCAAAGAGTCAGTCTGACTATATCCTAACAGCCTCAAAACCAAGAGAATGAAAATCAACGAACTTTTAATTAACCCGTTAACAGTAAATTTCATCATTTTTGTAACTGTTTTTTGGTTTATTTTAATTTCTCAAAATATGGTAAATCATTCAAACTAACTTTGACTTCAACGGTTTTTGGCCCTTTAAATGTCTGTCCATCGAAGCTTTTCCATTTTCCTTCTGGAAGAACCACTTTTCTTGTTGTTGCTCCTTTTTCAAGTACTGGCACCACAAGCATGTTGTCGCCCAAAAGAAACTGGTCAACAATCTGAGCGTAACCCTGATTTGGGTAATTAAATTCCATCGGTTTCAGGATTGGCTCACCAGTCTTGGCGGCATTTTGAGCCAATTCCAGGATATAGCCTTTAAACTTTTCACGGATTTTTACAGCAATTTTAACTGCCTCCATATGTTCCTGATCCAGTACCCTCCAAGGCGCTACCGAGAACTGCATCATTGGCATCAGAGCGTGACATTGTGCAGAACGAACCACTGACTCCTGATCAAAAAGGTTCTTGTTTTCGAATGAGGTAACTTCTCCGCCACCGATCATATCCGGACAGGAAAAGTAATAACCCATTAAACCTTCGACGAGCATATTTGGGATTAATTGTTGTAAAGCCTCAAACCCATGTTCTTTGTCATGAAGTCGCTCACCCAACGGTTGTCCGCCCATTTTCCACATGGCGCGGTACTCATTGAGGGGATAATCGAGGCCTATTTTTGCCCATGCTTCACAGTGATCAGCGGGAGTAGCATTGGGTTTGAAAGAATGAACATTGACATAGAATTCAAAATCACCGGCATCAAATTTAAAACCATCAACGCCAAATTCTTTGGTCAAACGGTCTAGTTGAGCCTTGAACCAGGTAGTTGCATCAGGATTGGTCAAATCCAGTTCCGCACTTGAACCATTCCACCATTTGATCATGGCCGGATATCCATTATCGTCAGTGACAAAATATTTTTTGGCCATCAAATCGCGAAATGTATAGCTGTCGGGGCTTACAAAAGGGCAAACCCATACCATCACTTTAAACCCCATGTTGTGAAGTGAATCAATCATTTGCTTCGGGTTCGGAAACCTCGCCGGATGGAAACTCCAGTTCCCGTAATCCTCCTGCCAGTTATCATCAATCATTAAAACACCTGCTGGCAAACCATTTGCAAGGATATTTCTGGCGTAAGCCATAACATCTTTTTGATTCTGATTGTACACCAGCTCAATCCAGGTATTGTATTGCGGACTAGAAAACAACAGAGAATCCGGCATCTCCCCGGAAGGTGGGAAATATGTTTTACTGGAAAAATGATAGGCATCTTTCAGGGTATTACCTGCTTTAGTTTGTTGGAAAACAGTCGATTTGGCGTTTATATTCAATTTGCCGGGTACAAAATGAATGGCAAATGGCTGTTCTGACCAGATTACTACTCCGGAAGAAGAAAGCAGCAACGGCTGCACCTGATTGGTATAACAGTTGTTCCTGAAATCAGACTGGTATGGCTGTGTCATTGGCATATTCGATCCATGTTCAATGACTCCTGACCACCAGAATGTATTTGTTCCAACAGTAATATTTAAACTATCGTTGTGGATGGTTTGCTGACCCGCTACCAACAATGAGATTGCAAACACAAATAGTAAAACTGCAAAAATCTTTTTCATGCGTATATAATTTGTTTTTTAAAGCATCTACAAAAGGATGCTCAAACAGGCCTGATACTATTTTTACGTACAAAATCCTCGCTACTGCACTATCAATAGTTTTCATACTTACAATCTTTTTTCGCACAAGACTATCCAAATACTGGAAACATTCAGGGGAAGGTGCTTCCAGATCAACCCCAGCTTCCAGAGCTAATTTTGCTGCTGTTGCCCGGGTAACTGCAACTTTATGTGAATCATGCAGCATAGTTACTGCGCCCCAGTCGGAATAAACATATCCCTTAAAGCCCAATATTGTCCTTAATAAATCAGTATATATTTCTTTATTTGCATTCAAGGCTTCACCGTCATAAGAGTTGTAGGCAGTCATTACCGACAGAACATTAGCTTCCTGTATTGCAGCCATATATGGTGGGAGAAATGTATTATACAGATCATACCATCCTCCCGGTGTTGAAGCCAGATTTAGTCCTCCATAGGGTGCACCGTAGGTTAAAAATGGCTTGGCAGTGGCTATCAATAAGGTTCCATCTGGTTTATCTCCTTCCTGCAAGCCCTTTATCATGGCTACTCCCATTCTTGAAGCCAGGAATTGATCTTCCCCAAACGTTTCTTCAACCCTACCCCACCTAAGCTCCCTGGCCAAATCTAAATCAGGACTGAGAACCTGTGATGCCCCAATTGCCTTTACTTCTTTCCTGATCCGACATCCGACCTGCCATACCAGATCAGGATCCCAGCTACTTGCCATTGAAATGGATTGAGGATATATTGTTGCACCGTCCTGAACAAGTCCATGTAAACACTCACTTAAAAATATAGCAGGTATCCCAAGGCGTGTTTTGTTTATTAAAAAATTCTGAATTGTATTTACAGCATTGGCGTAATCTGTAACTGACAAAGTAAACCCATCAATGGTGCCTATTCCATTTTTATTCTTTTCAAATGAAAATTGTCTAGTCGTAGCCTTATTGTCTTCTTTCAGATTATCGCAACTTGCCTCCGATAATTGTGCAATTTTTTCTTCCAAAGTCATCCGTTGCAATAGGTCCTTTACACGATCCTCTGTTTTTGCTTCAGGATCTTTATAAAGGGGCCTTCGATCTCTACCACAAGATAATACAAACACTATCAGTACTATAACGACTAATGAGTGTTTTATTCTTTTCATAATAAATGGCTTTTCCATTAATTGCATAAACATCTACTCCATATTTATTGCATATACAATATTCTGACAATCAACTATATAATGATATTTTATTGATAATCCATCTATTAATCATCCACTGCCTGACCGACCAGCATCTGAAACCTCCAGTCAGTCTCATCAGATGTTTCTTCCTGTGTTTGTTTCATCAAAATGCCTATAGTTTTTTCTTTCGGGTCAGCAAAATATTCAGTATTAAAATGTCCACCCCAGCCAAAGGTACCTGCGTTGCCCAAACCCCCATAGTTCTGTCCTTTTTGAGTAACCACCGAAAATACCAGGCCATAATATTTGTTGCCGGTTTCATCAATGAATTTGCCGTTTTGATCGGCCATTATTGTCTGAATCGTTGTACGACTCAGGAAGCGTTTACCGTTGAATTCGCCTCCATTAAGATACATTTGCAAAAATGTGGCGTAATCTTTCGCAGTACTGCACAGACCTGCACCACCAGACAAAAACCGTTTGGCACCTGTAACCGGAAAGTCAGGATCATAACCGGTAATCGGATAATGAACCCATTTCCCATTCCCAGGTTTTTGCAATGAAACCAATCGCTGAACTTTTTCTGCCGGCAAATAGAACCAGGTGTCGTTCATGCCAAGGGGTTCAAAAAGTCTTGCTTTTAAGAAAAGGTCAAGTGGGGTTCCCGAAACAATTTCAATCAGATAACCAAGGACATCAAGTCCATTGCTGTATTTGTATTGCTCTCCCGGACTAAAATGCAAAGGAAGCCTCGCCATTTTCCGGGTGTTTTCTGCTAAACTGATATTTGCGGTTGTCCAGGCATCAACCACACCATATTTTTGATACAACAATTTGAAATTTTCGTCCACGGCATCTGAAATAAACCCATACCCTAACCCAGAAGTATGACAAAGCAACTGGCGGATGGTGATTTCGCTTTTGGCAGGCACGGTTGTATAACTTGTATCGCTAAATTGAAATGTTTTTAAAACCTGAGGGTTCTTAAATTCAGGAATATATTTAGAAATGGGATCGTCCAACCTGAATTTACCTTCTTCCCACAGCACCATTACTGCAGTGGCTGTGATAGCTTTGGTTTGAGAAGCAATCCTGAATATGTCATCACGCTTCATCGCCCGGTCCGAGGGATTATCAGCCTTTCCAAATGCCTTGTAATAAACGATTTTACCATCTCGGGCTACCAGTGCGACGGCACCCGGAATATCACCTTTTGAAACCGCCCTTAAACACATGCTATCTATTCTGGCAAGACGTTCAGTTGACATGCCTACGCTTTCAGGCAAAGCTTCGGAAAACGGCAATGACTTCCTCTCCATTTTAGTCTGAGCAAAGCTTGTTATTGCAAGCAAAACGAAAATTACAATGAAATTTATTTTCATAATGTAGCTCCTAATTGTTTAAATAAAGTTTTAATCTTTCTGATAGTCAGTACTGTCAAATCCGGAGAATTCCAATTTTTCAAGGTAAAGGCTTTCAAACACGGAATAGCAGGATTTATAATAAAATATGCCGAAATAGCTATTAATAGACAAATTTGAATTTTCATTTTCCAAAGAATTAATGCTCACTATGTAACCATTTATCAATCATACCATAATAAAGCTGTTCAGCTTGTATCATCCAGCTCAGGTCTTCGCGTTGGCTTGCCAAATGAAAATACCGGTCGGGGATAAAATTTGGAGGATTAGCGACAAAGCTCGTTTGGCTGTAAACTGATTTTACATTCTCCCAGGTCTGTTGAAAATCACTCATTGCCTTTTTAACATTTTCAATTCCAGCTTTCTGTTTGGATTTATCAGCAGTGTCACAATCTTTTAAAGCCAATAATATGCGTGGTGCCGAGATTTGAAAATTGTAAAGTGCTTTCGATAAACTCCAGTAATAGCTGTTTCGTGTAGATGAATTATACAATTCTGCCAACCTTGCCGATGTACTTTCGAAATTACTCATTTCAACAATTGACTTGTCAAGCCGGACTTTGTATTTTTTGCTCCATGAACCAGGCGAATTCAAGTCAGGTAGGTCAATTAATTTACTTGAATAATCAATGCACTTTTTCTGCTGACCTTCAAGCGGCGTGAGCCAATGTTCAAGCTGAACTACGCTCTGTAATCCATTTTCATCGCTCAAAAGGTCCCCATTCCTGAAAAATGCTTCATACCATAACATGGAACCTATTCTCAGCTTTTGGTTAAAACTGTAATAGTCAGGTATGGACAAACCAAATTCGCGTTGAAGCCAGGCCTTGTCAAATTCTTCCAGCGACCGGCCGTTAGGTGACCAGGCGTATTCACCTGAAGCAATAAATCCACGCCACCGATTTTCCATGTGGGGTGCCCGGTCATCCCATGCAGTACAAAGTTCTCCGCTGATTTTCTTCTCTGCAGCCAGTTGAATAAAACTTCGGATTGTTGAAATACCTGTTGAAGTATTGCCTTGGTTCCGTTCGTCTGTTTGAAACAGGATGCCCCCCTGAGCATTGGTTGCAGTAGCAATCATAGCTTGCAAGCCGCGGCTTTTGTACCAGTCGAGTATCCGTATGTTTCCAGGTTGTCTGGCCATTGAATAATTCCATCGCATGTACACGCAGTTCTTTGGGAAATCGGTAAGCAAACTGTCTAATTTAGGTATTCCTTTTTGCCAGATTTCATCAAGTTCTGAATCAGAAAGACTATCATTATCAGCACTTTCTACTACACCTGCATATTTCAAAGGCATATCATCCCAGAAAATCGGAATCCGGTTGTTTTCTTTGGCAAATTCGCAAACCCGTTTCAGCCAATAGAGGTTCAGAGCCATCATTCCTTCCTTTTCAGCTGTAGGCTTACAGCGCGGGCATAATCCGATATTTCCGATTTCATCACCCCCAATATGAATGTATTTTGAACCCGGTGTCGCATCGATGGCATCCCTATACAAATCGAAAAGAACCTGGTAAGTACCTTCATTCAATGGGCAAAATGCCCAGCGGTTCCATGATATTTCTCGCAGATTGGCATATTCCTGATGTTTCAGGATGAATGTAGCATGACCTAATCCCTGGACAAGTGGTGTGATCTCGATGTGCCGTTCCCGTGCATAGTGAGTGAGGGCCGCCATCTCGTCAATGCTTATCGAATGAGGAGCGCCAACGAGTGGCTGACGACGATACCGCAGTTTATCCTCAAACTCAAATACTATCGCATTGATTTTATAACGTGCCAGCCGTTCGATACTTTCATAGTAATAGTTCATATGATCGAGGTGGTGCTTCACATCCCAATGAACTGCACGGTAGGATAGCGCCGGATAATCGGTGATTTTGCAGGCAGGAATAGGTTTCTGATAATCTCGTGCATCTTCCAAAAGTTGTTCGAGTGACTGGCAGCCATAAAACAAGCCGGCTTCTCCTGTTGCTGAAATTTCGACTTTAATGTCTGAAATGGTAATGACGTAACCTTCTTCTGAAGGAATTGAAGTCAGATTTTTATCCAAAATGAGTTCAAGCGCTACCTTTCCGGCGGTTTTTCCGATAATCAGCTGAGAAAGCAAATTTCCCATTACCGGACGTTTGAAATCACCTTTCAGGATAAGCTGATGAAGTTTTCCGGCTTCAAGCCCTGAACCTTTGAGCAGAACAATGTTTTGCGGTTGTGGAAGAATGACGAAAGGTGTAGGAAGCATTTTTGCCGAAAAGGCCATTCCAACAGATATGACAAGTAGAATTCCTGTTATGATTAAGATTTGAAAGTTCTTCTTCATCGCTTTTTATTATTTAAGTCTTATTACTTTATCAGCAGTTTGTAACCCTTCAGCCGTTGCCATAACTTTGACTGAACCCTCTATTTTCCCAGCTTTGATCACCAAAAGACATTCCCCGTGAAATGCGCGGCGCTCATGCGACTTGAACGATTCCATGCTTGTCGGATTTCCGTTATCGACACCCACGATTGAAGCTTCTCCCTGAACTGAAAAGTAGATAAGGTTGTTGGCGTTTGGAACAGGAATATTATCCTTATCAGTGACTTGAACAGTGAAGTATGAAAGGTCTTGCCCATCAGCATGGATAATAGTGCGATCGGGCGAAAGAATAATTTTAGCAGGAAGTCCTGAGGTTTTAATTTCATCTGTAATAATCGCTTTCCCGTTAATTCTGCCGACTGCACGCAAAGAACCTGCTTCAAAAGGAACTTTCCAGCTGAAATGAATCTGATCTCCCGTTTTGTGCTGTGCACCCAGCGAACGGCCATTAATTGTGAGTTCCACTTCGTTGCAGTTCGAATAGGCCCAAACATCTATTATTTGACCCGGTTTCCAGTTCCAATGTGGGAAAATATGCAAAACCGGCTGATTGGTCCATTCGCTTTTATACATGTAGAAAGCATCTTTCGGGAAACCGCAAAGGTCGAGAATGCCAAAGTATGAACTGCGCGCAGGCCAAACGTAGGGTGTAGGTTCACCAATGTAATCGAAGCCGGTCCAGACAAACATTCCCGAAAGAAAATCGTATTTTTTAATGATTTTCCAGGTTTCTTCGTGCGTTGAACCCCACGGAACTGCACAATTGTCGTATGAAGAACAACTCAAATCGGCGTTCCCACCAGAAAATGTTTTCTTCCAGTCATCCGGCCAGCGGTGTACGGTATCGGCCGGCATATCGTAACTACCCCTGGTTGCCAATGCCGAAGTGGTTTCAGTGGCTATAAACTTTTTACCGGGAAAAGTTTTAAGAAAATCGGCAAAGATCTCCTGATGGTAATTATACCCGATAAGGTCCAATGCCCCTGATTTCATAATGTAATTTTCCGGAAAGGGCACTTCATCAAGGGCAGCAGTAACGGGTCGTGATTGATCCAACTCGCGGACTATTCCTGCAAGCTCTTTCGCAATAGTTACCCCAGTGCTGTCCTTCTGTTCAACGATCTCATTGCCTATACTCCATATAAAAACACTGGGATGATTTCGGTCACGCAGCACCATATCTTGAAGGTCACGTTTATGCCATTGGCCGAAGTCGATGCTATAATCGAACTCCCGTTTCTTCCTCTTCCATACATCGAAGGCTTCGTCCATCACGATAAATCCCATTTTATCACAAAGGTCGAGGAGCTCAGGAGCAGGCGGATTATGCGTGGTACGGATGGCATTACTTCCCATTTCCTTTAGAAGTTCAAGCTGGCGTTCCAATGCTCGGATGTTGATGGCTGCTCCAAGGCATCCCAGGTCGTGATGGTTGCAAACACCTTTGATCTTAATTTGTTTGCCATTCAACGTAAAGCCTTTTTCGCTATCGAAATGAAAAGTCCTGATCCCGAAAGGTGTTTTATACTCGTCGAGAATCACTTGTTTGTTCGTGATTGAAGTTACAATATGATACATGACAGGTTTTTCCACAGACCAGAGCGAAGGTACTTTTACCGTTAGCGTTTGCTGAATATCTGTTTCAGGATTTTTAAGCGAAACTTTTGAAGTGATGATCTCAGCAATGAGTTTGTTTTCAGTATCATAAATACTTGATTTTACGGTAGCTGTTACTGGCAGGCCAGAGTTATTCTTAACCCTGATACTGATGTTTATTACGGCTTTTTGATCGTCAACAAGAGGTGTGGTAACGAAGGTTCCCCAATGGTCAACAGCCACCGTACCTGTTTTTACCAGCCAAACGTTCCTGTAAATACCACAGCCTGAATACCATCTTGAATTTGGCTCCAGCGAATTGTCCACCTTGACGGCAATGACATTTGTACTGTCACCAAAATTTAAATAAGGAGAAAGTTCATATCTGAATGAAGAGTAACCATATGGTCTTTTGCCTAAATACTTTCCATTGATCCAGATTTCGCTGTTATGGTTTACACCATCAAATTCAACATAAAAGAGTTGATTTTTATCCGAAGCTGCTACCTGAAAAGATTTCCTGTACCAGCCTATTCCGCATGGCAGAGCACCGGCGCCGAAAGTGGACGGATTTTTTTCGTTGAATTCGCCTTCAATGCTCCAGTCGTGCGGGAGATTAAGTGTGCACCACTGCGAATCACCAAAGCTTGGTTGTTTCGCTTCAGGAACATCTCCATGAACAAATTTCCATCCATCATTAAAATTGTCACGAGAACGGATCCCCCCTGAAGCAAAAAGTGTGTGGGTATTAAAAATGACACATGCAACCATTAAAAAATACAACTTCAACTTTATTATTCTCATGCGTTTACAATTACTCAGTATTTTATAACCTTTAAACAATCCTTTTGTCCCTTAGGTGCTTGAATAACAACAAAATATACTCCACTTGAAATATTTGAAAGTTCCAATTTCTTTGTTTCGTTACTATTTACCAGAAAGGCGCTGACAATACTGCCTGACATATTATATATTGAGCCCCGCATAGTTAAGATTTGATTTGAAGTGTAGTGAATATTACAGTCTGAATTGGTAGGATTCGGGTAAATACTCAATTTATTGAGCTTTGACGGGTCTATAATAACAGGCGGAGGTACTGAATCGGTACTGAAAAAAGTGGTAAAGTTCCGGTGGTAAAGTCCTAAAAACATTGTGCGGGGAGGTCCATTCTGATTCCAGGGATCCAACACAAGCTTCCAGGATTGTGTTGGAGGACCTAACCAAATCAGATTGGAAAGTTCAATCTGGTCATTAGTTCCTGAAATTTCGATCTGGTTAGCACCAGTAGCACCATAACCATTTGCGCTATAATCGATTACATTGGTAATGAAAATATCCCTACATCCATTAATCGTTGCATAAGGTTGGAAAGCTTCAGTCTTTGCACCAAAAATCATAACTTTCGAAGCATTCACAATTTCACACATCGGCCATGATGACACAGGATATTTTGCACCTCCACGCTCAAGGTTTAACCCATAAAAGGTCAATGGCTGATTCGTTCCTGAGATTTTCACCTTCCGGTAGCCCGGATTATAAATACCACTTGTCGCTTTTTCATCCTGATAGTTAAAGACCCGACCTCCGCCATTTCCGGAGAAATACAGGCGAATCATATTAGGCTCGTTAGTTTGATACGCTGCATCTAAATGAATTGTACGAATAATCGAGTTTGAACCTGCCTTCCAGTTGAGGCTGCCCATAAAATCGATGCCTGTTGTGTTGGTTGTGATATCCATCATGTAGGTTGTGGCAGCGGCAATGCTTTCAGTCGTGATCAGCCAGGTTGCCGCCAGAGGGGTAAATCCGTTTGAAAGAATTGTCCCACATCTCCCAATTCCGGGACAGCCGCAGAAAATAGAGTTGGCTTTAAGTGTAATTGGAGTGGAAAGGGAATAGGTACCTTTAGGCAGAAATACTTTCTGATGGGCATTTATGGCATCCTGGATGGTCGCTGCCGATGATCCTAACGGCACAAGAAATGCATCTGCATCTTCGAACGATGGTGTTGATTCCCAGATATGTTTCGATGTCAGATCGGTTGGTGGAGTGAGCGAATCGATTTGAATTATGGCGGCTGTAGAATAAACTCCTCCAAGTGCATTAAAGTGCGTACCCTGGTAATTCACCCCTTGTCCGTCATGTCGTGCAGCCTTGTCAACATAGTTGAAACGGGCTATGTGGGTCCAGTAATCAACCGGTGTTCTGACAGTAAGGTTTTCATCACCATCGTTATTCACGATTGTTCCGGCACCTGTTACATAGATCCCGTTTAATGCAACATTGCAACGGGAGAGGTTTGAAATAGCCGTGTTGGAACTATTTGAGGAGGTAAAGATGATTTTTGAATCAATAAATGAAAAAGGAAAACAAATAACCGGAGCATAAGAGTCTCCTTTCATATATATGGCAGTTCCGGATGCCTGACTGATGGTTATACCTGACATAGTTATTCCGCCATATCCCCACAAATGGAGCGCATTGACAGTCTGGTTGGTGAATGTGCAACCGGTAATGGTACTTTGAGCAATTTCTCCAGATAATCCCCAGTCTATCGCCTCATTGTGATTTGGCAGATAAATACCATATTGACCGCCATTTACAGAGGCGTTGGCCAGCAACTGGTTAGCTCCGCCAATAGCTAAAAAACCGGCAAAACTACTGTTTGCTTCAATTGAAATATCTTCAATAAAGCAATACTGAGCACAACCCCAATTTACTGCAACTGCCATCGGATTACCGGTTCCAAGGTCAAAATTAATGCTTCGGATACCGCCTTCCATAATCCAGTCAGGAGTAGTATGAACCGTACTTCGGTATTTTATGACGCACTTTGGAATGCTACCGTCGAACCCAGTTGCACCATCAGCCAGAACAATCGTTGGCCTGTTTACGGTTGATCCAACCATATTCACTACGGTATAAGGACTTTTCCCATAATCCAGCACACAGTCAATGGTATTGGATACTTTGTATGTTCCGGAAGGAATGAACAAAGTTTGGAAAGTTGCACTGGCAGCATTGACTGCCGCCTGCAGTTTATCGGTCACATCATTGGTGCCATCCATATCTGAGGCTGTAAGGTTCTGGCTAATTTTGAAATCAAGCATACCCATTTGTGTAGCCGTAATTTTGGACTGAGTTACATTTGAAAAAATGCAGCCAAATAATAATGATAAGACCTTTATCTTGTTCAGCATTTACCTAATCTATAAAATGGATTTTCAGTAATAAGTTTGTACCAGACTATTAAAGATACTGTAATAGTTACCTATAGGGTATTAGCTACTTGATAGTATTTGTCGATGAATTTTTGATTGAAGTTCGATGGATTGTTATAAAGACCAGAACTGTTAAGTCAACAGCCTAATGCATTACAAATTCCTGAAAGTTTTAAATAGGAGCCTTGAAGGTTTTAATTTCCAAAGCTCACTATTTTGAAACCAACTAACAACAATCAACTAACAACCAAATTATTGAGGAAGTGGATATCCGGGATTTTGGGTAAGCAATTTATCCAGTTTCAGATCATTTTGCGGGATCGGAAACAGGTAATCATTTGGTGTATAGTGTGACAGGTATTGAGGATATGGAGCTGACACCTTATCCAAAATCCGTTTTCGGGTAATGTCAGACCATCTGTCAGGCCACTCAAAGCATAATTCCCAGCTTCTTTCCTGAATCACTGCATCATCAAAAGCTTGTTTTCCCATGGCTGGTGTAAGTAATGGATGCCCTATGTTTGGCACATAACCATTTGCCCTGTCAATGACTTTGTTGACGGCATCGCAAGCAGCCTGGGTAGGAGCTCCTGTAGCCTGGTTTGCAGCCTCAGCATACATAAGCAATACATCTGCATACCTAAGTAATGGCATATTGTTTGCGCAGGTATTGTTCATGAAATCATTCGGATCTAAATAGAAGAAAAACTTTTTGCACCACGGATTTGGGTTTGCAAAATCAGTAGTATAACTCACCACACCTGGCGCACCTGTTAAATTTAAAAGCAAATAGGCATCTTTACGAGGTTGAGAAGGCCAATGATGTTCGAAGGCCGTATCAACTTTGCAGGCATCCCATCCTCCATCTAACCATTCTGCTGGAGCCCAGCCTCTTGCTGCGCTTGACTTGTCGGAGTACACTGAATTGAAAGCCCAAATCATTTCAGGAGAATAGGTATTAGCCGGAAGAAATACCTCGTTGCAATTGGTAGTTAAAGAATAAATACCTGAATTGATCACAGTCTGCGCTGCATCAGCTGCTTTTTGGTAATTTGTCGGATCGTTCAATGGATAGGTCGCCATAGTCAGATATACTTTGGCCAACATGGCATTTGCGGCACCACTGGTTTGTTTTCCGGGTGCTCCTGACCAAGACGCAGGAAGATTGGTAGCTGCAAATTGTAAATCACTGACAATTAATGCATATACGTCTTTAACAGGGGTACGAGCCACTAAAGCAGTAGGATCTGAATCTTCCGTAAACAATGGGATATCTCCAAACATTCTTGTTAAATAGAAATAATTAAATCCCCGTAAAAATTTCCCCTGAGCTTCCAACTCGGCAATTACTGCTGGCGTTTCCTTCACCATCCCTTTTTTGATAGATCCAAGGGCATTATTAATATTTACCAATGCCTGGTAATGAGCCAACCATAACATATCGCCAAGGTTTGCGGCGACCTGCAGGTTCCCTCCCAGTAATTGATCGTCGTTTATAAAAACAACATCCGGGGTACGATCGCCGGCAACACCATAACCATAATATTTACCCCAAAGAAAATTCATTGAGCCAGCGTACTCTGCTTCAATCTGTACCGCGGAAGTACCATAATTAGCATTGGTTATAGTGCTTTGAGGAATTACCTCTAATTTATGACATGATGTAGCCACTGTTATTGTAATTATCAGCAATATGCAGCCAATACTGTTTTTTATATTATTTCTCATAATAATTTTAATTAGAATGTTAGATTAATACCGAAAGTCATTGTCTTTGCAGTAGGATAATTATTATAATCTACACCTAACTGCGCGTCATTCCCGTTAAAAGAACTCACTTCCGGATCGAACCCAGTATATTTTGTAGCAGTCAGAAAATTGGTAGCGCTTACAAAAGCTTTAAACTTTAAAATTCCGTACCTTTCTGTCAAACTTCCTGGAAGGGTGTATCCAAGCGTAATATTCTTAACCCTGATATACGATGCATCTTCTACCCAACGTGATATACGCTGAGCATCGGAACTGTTACTAATCGTATTTGTACTAACCAGGTTTGGATAAGTAGCCCAGGTAGAAGCCTTAATATATGCCGGTATGTCCGTTTGATGAGTTGGTGTCCAGCTGTTTAATAAAGCTTTGCTAGTTCCTTCATATTGACTTTCTATACGAATTCGTCCCATGTTAAATACCTGATTCCCTTCACTTCCAGTGATGAAAACAGCAAGGTCGAAATTTCCATAGCTAAAGCGGTTGTTCCAACCCAAGGTAAACTTTGGCAGTGAATGACCAATTTTCACAATATCGTTTACATCTATTTTTCCATCTTTATTTGGATCGTCCCAATGCATCATTCCAGGTATTGCACCGAATACTGCCGCCTGTGCAGCCTCGTTGGTTTTCCAGGTACCCAAGGTTTTATAGCCATACATATCTCCGAAAGATCCGCCAACACGTAATTGCATAAATCCACCGCTTACGTCATACCCTCCATTAGTAGCAGTAAAATCCATTTCCGTTTTATCGCCCAGGTTTTTTATTATGTTTTTGTTGAATGAAATATTAAAATTAGTGTTCCACTTAAATTTACCTACAAAAGGATCTCCACCCATAGTAAATTCGTACCCTTTATTTTCGATAGAACCTACATTCGAAAGTAGTGTTTGAAATCCACTGTAGGTTGGTATAGCTTTACCTAATAATAAATCAGAGGTTAATTTATTATAATATTCGGCTGTCGCGGTTAATCGTCCTTTAAAGATGCTAAAATCTATTCCAACATTACTTTGTCTGGTACTTTCCCATTTAAGATTCGGATTAGCGCTGTTTGCCTGTATCATTCCCACACTGCTGTTCCCTGTTTGCGGACCCCCATTATACGGATAATTTGCATTGCCATAATTGTTACCACTCCAACTGTTGGTCATATTTGCCAATGTTTGATATGGAGAGATACCCTGATTACCTGTAACACCGAGACTACCTCTTAACTTAAGATCCGAGAATATATTTAAGCCCTTAATAAATGATTCCTGAGATGCACGCCATGCCACAGACATCGAAGGGAAATAACCCCATTTGTGTTTTGAGCCAAATACAGAGGATGCATCAGCCCGATAACTTACAGTTGCCAAATACCTATCGGCATATGAGTAATTTACCCGACCCAAATAGGAGCGGAGAACTCTTTCCGATAAAGGACTACTTCCGGAAACTGATGATGCCCCACCAAGAGCGTTCGCACCGGTCACGTCAACAGCAAAACCTTGCGCAATCAGATTAGTAGCCTGGCTTTTTGAATATTGATTTTCTGCAACGCCCGTAACAACCAAATGATGTTTAGCTCCAAACAGGCGATCATAAGTCAATATATTTGAATTTTCCAGGTTGTAATACAATGAATTAATATACGTCGCATAACCAACACCAATAGCACTTGCAAGACCTTGAGAGGTTTGGCCGTCATAATACGACTTATTCTTAACATTTGAAATATAGGCACCACCTACAATTTTAAAGGTCAGCCCTTTTAAAATTTTAAAAGTTAAATTAGTATTTATATTGTTTTGAACATTGCTGTTTGCAATTTTAGGTTCTATTGCTCCTGACAGCGGATTCCATGAATCAGTAGCGCCATATCCAACCGAAGTATGACTGTAATTACCATTAGCATCATAAGGGCTAATGGTTGGGGCAAATACAAGTACTGAATTTAAAGGTGACCCTAACCATGCAACATTATCACCTACAGTTATAATATTGCCATTTTCAATGGCACCCGAATAATACAGATCGAAATGAACCACCTTGCTGATATCTGCGCCAAAATTGGCTCTAAGAGAATATCGCTTGTATTCAGAATTGACAACAAGACCTTGCTGATCAATATATCCGGCAGATACCAGGTAATTCATATTATCTGTTGCGCCACTAACTGTCAACTGATGGTTTTGCAAAGGAGCTGGTTTAAAAATTACACTTTGCCAATCGGTTCCACCGCTCCTATAGAATGCGGCAATTTGTGCATCTGTAAATACCGGAGGTGGAGTTCCTGATGCATCTTGTGTTGCCCGCTCCATATTTACAGTTTTTGCATAATCGCCGGCATTCATTAAATCCATTCTGTGTCGAACAGTTTGATTACTCATACTTAGACTATACTCAACTGTGGGTTTACCTTTTTTACCTTTTTTTGTGGTAATTAATACTACCCCATTAGCACCCTGAGATCCATATATAGCAGTTGCGGAAGCATCTTTGAGTATTTCAATCGATTCAACATCATTTGGATTTACAGAAGTTAAAGTTCCTCCTTGCAACCCGTCAATAACAATCAACGCTTCATTCCCACCATTTATAGAATTCATCCCACGGATACGAATGATAGGTTCTCCTCCTGGAGCACCAGATGGGTTTATAACCATAACTCCGGATACTTGTCCCTGTAATGCTTGCCCTACCTGTTGCACAGGCAACAAGGTGAGGTCTTTCCCTTTAACAGAACTAATTGCACCTGTAATATCACTTTTTTTCATTGCGCCATAACCAACTGCAACAACTTCATCTAATCCATAGGTTTCTTCCAACATGACTACATTAATCAGGACTTTACTCCCTAGAATAATCTCTTGTGGCTTCATCCCAATAAATGAAAAGGCAACTGCTTTTACTCCTAATGGCGCTGAGAGGGTAAATTTCCCGTCACCATCGGTAATTGTTCCTGTCGTGGTCCCTTTTACTACCACGGTGACGCCCGGAATTGGAAGCCCTTTGCTGTCTTTTACAGTACCAGAGATTTCTTTCTTTTGAGGTTGCTGAGAAGCTAATGCACTTGCTTTAGTTGTTGAACCATCCTTCTTAGCTATAACAATCTGGCGGTCAAAAACTTTAAAAGTGTTTTCAGACGATTTGAATACCTTTTCCAGGATTTCTTCGATTGTCTCGTTATTTGAGGAAACGGAAACTTCTTTGGTAAGGTCAACGATATTGTCGTAATAGACAAAGATAAACTCACTGTTCTCTTCAATCTTATCGAAAAGTTGCTTTACAGTGACATGCTCAAGATCCAACGTGAATCTGGTATTTTGTGAGTAGCTGGATTTAGCGGAGGCTGTTGCTAATGAAATAAGTAAAATAAGCGAACATAATTTCATAATTAGCATGAATTTTTTAAAGTTCCGGATATACGGAACCAATAACCCGAATTTTTGCATAAATTTGTGTGGTTTTAATTTGCGTTAAAAGATTTCGATTTTTTTTAAGTTAAAACTCCTGACAGGTTATACTGCAATATAGCCTGTCATTTTTTTGTCTGGTAGGTTACTTCATTGGCATTCAAGTTTAAATGGTTAATAATATTTCAGTATAAATTCACTCCTTTATTTTAAGAAATATCGAATTGTTGATAATCTCATATTTTAAAGGTGCAGTGGTACAAATCACCTTGAATATATCCTCATAGTTACTTTTAAGATCAAGTTTGCCAGTTAAAGTTACACTGCCTATAACTGGGTCGTTCCAATCAATCTTAATATTATAATATCTTGATAACTTTGTTATTATGAACTTAATTGGTTCTTTATTACATAATAGCCAGCCATCTTTCCATGAGATTGATTCCAATGCATTGATTTTATCGATGGTTGATTTTTGAGTTAGTTTTTCATAACTTAGAATTTGATTAGGTTTCATTATCCGACTTTCTGACGAGGTTAGTGCCTGAACAGCCCCTTCAACAAGTACAACTGAAACATGGTCGTCCTCCTTATAGGCAGAGATATCGAACTTTGTGCCCAGTACTTTTACTTTAATCTGATCCGTCACCACGTAGAAAGGTTTTGAAGAGTCATGAGCCACCTCAAGATATCCTTCACCTTCGATATATATCTCCCTGGTTTTTCCATGAAAAGCAACAGGATAGATAGCGCGGCTTCCCGAATTGAGCCAAAGTTTTGTCCCGTCAGCCAGTTCAACATTTGATCTCTTCCCGCGCGGAACAACCAACTGGTTCATTTGCAAATTCTCATCACTTTTTGAAAGCTCTTCAGTCTGGACTTGCTTCCCTGTTTTGGTTACTAGTTTTCCATCCTGATCATATTTTAGATCAACCTCTTTCGTTGTAAAGGTTTTTTGGGTATTATTAGCTAAAATAAGTTTTATGTCGTTATCCTGTTTAACATTTTTTGCAATCGACTGATAATTTATTGAATTTGCAATTTGAGGACTCCTTTGGGTCATTAGCCAACCAGAGATTCCAATAAAAAGAAGAAAACCGGCTGCAACCGACCATTTTTCAAGTTTGATCAATCTCCTATTTTCAGAAAATTTTGTATGTTCTATTTTGTTCCATAAAGAACTTACTTCAGCTTCAGTAAGTGATTGCTCATTTTTAACAAGCCCTTTGATCAGTATACGAGCATATTCGAGACATTTTTTTTGTGAGGGATTTTCGAGGAGAAAGGCATTCCAGTATTGATCTGAATCCTCGGATGGATTTAAAACCCATTTAACAAATTCAGGATTATGGATAAATTCAATCTGATTGTGTTCGTTTTGATGCTTCATGGAAATCATTTTCTCTTAAAAGGAGGAGAAGATGATTTTGTACTCACCAATCTTTACTTTTTTTAATAACTTTAGCGTAAATGCGACTAATCAAGTCATTAAAAATCGCTTTATCAATTGATAGATAAGCGATTAATTTGATTTATTTGAAAAATAAATTAGGATCTTAACCTATTAGGTTTTAATCGGGTAAAAAAACAAGAACATGCTTTTGGGGAAACTTTCCCTAAGTTTTTCCAGGCCCCTAAACACCAGATTACGTGCTGACTGATAACTTAATTTCATTACTTTTCCCAGGTCCTCATAACTTAAGTCAGAAACAAACTTTAAATAGATGGCCTCTTTTTGTCGGGTGCTTAAACGAGACATTGCCTCATGTAATTGCTTAAATCGTAATTGCTCTGATTCGTTTTCTACCAGGTCATCTTCAGCAGATATCGTATAAGTAAAAATTAATTTTTCTATATCTATTGGGCCAAAGATTCCTCTTTTCTGTGTTGATTTAATTATCTTCCGCTTCAATGCTTTGAAAAGATAGAGCCTGATATTATTTGTTTTACCCAATCCAATGCGATACTTATTGAGATCAATAAAAATATCATGTATGCTATCTTTTATAAGTGCTTTATCATCAGTAAAATGACAACCAAATCGATATAATGCCTGGACATGATTCAGATAAATGACACGAAATGCGTCTTCTTTACCTTCAATAAAGTCATTCCACAATAAAGTATCTGAATTGATCTGATATTCTTTAGCCATTAATTTTGAACTAAAAGTTGTATACTAAATCTTTTCATTCCGTGAAATGGGCATTTAACTTTGATGCATAGAAATTGCATTCAGATTTAATTTTATTTGCTGTTCCTAAGTTTGGCCTAATTATTTGATCAAATAATTGTCAAAGATAGAATATATAAGATTCAAAGGTAAAAAATAAGAATATGCGAAATGCAATTATTTTGATCATTGGGGATGCATATGAATTTTATTAACCTTAATTGAAACTCGTATTCAGTTTTTGTGAACAAAAAAGGGAGCAAGCTCCCAATTTTCAAAGGTCAATCAACTTCGCAGACTTTAGTACCCTGTGTCCAGAAGCCAATTCATAACTTTTACGCGAGGTTTTAATGGATGCCATGTTTATCAGCGCCCATTCGGTTAAAGTGTGAAGATGGGGGAGCAGAGATTTCCCGGTGGAGGTCAATTCGTATTCGACTTTAGGGGGAATCTGCGCATAAACAGTCCGTTTAACCAGTCCGTCAGCTTCCAGGGACTTCAGGGTCACGGTAAGCATTTTCTGCGATATGTTAGTGATGTATCCGTTCAACTCATTAAATCGTAATACTCCGCCATCCTCAAGCACCATCAATACCAGTAATGACCATTTATCCCCGATTCGGTCCAGCACATTCC